>ERZ1024483.48-NODE-48-length-43164-cov-10.818646_pt1 | contig 43164 bp, 47 predicted proteins | sample MGYA00520799_ERZ1024483 | MGnify/ENA primary metagenome ERZ1024483 (study PRJEB33242, sample SAMEA3444315) | Homo sapiens | biome: Host associated; feature: Gastrointestinal tract; material: Stool | place: Uganda | collected 2011-01-01 ...
CAAGGGAGCTGCACTACCACTGTGCTATTGAAGCATTTGGGAGTTTGATGGGGATCGAACCCATGACCACCAGAGCCACAACCTGGCACTCTACCAACTGAGCTACAAACTCCATATAAACTCCAGATGGAATCGGACCACCACTTGCAGATCCAGAATCTGCCGCACTACCGTTATGCGATAGGGCAAGTTTGCAGAGGCTAAAGGATTTCTATGAGAATCGCCAGACACTCGGCATAATCCAAGCAAGCTTGGCTTCTGCACTCGCTTAAGGCGATTTCGAACCTTTGAGACGTTGCCGCCTGCCGGTTTTCAAGACCGGTGCAATAGACCAACTCTGCCAAACCTCCAATATTGTGACTCGTGAGAGACTCGAACTCCCGACACCGACGTTCGTAGCGTCGTGCTCTGATCCAACTGAGCTAACGAGCCAATGTGCGGAAGCAGAAGGATTTCGCTGAGAATCGCCTGACGCTCGGCATAATCCAAGCAAGCTTGGCTTCTGCGCTCGCTGAAGGCGATTTCGAACCTTCGGAACCTTTCGGTTCGGCACGTTAGCAGTGTGCTGGTTTAAGCCGCTCACCCATACTTCCTTGTTTTGACGATGCAAAGGTAGAAAAGGAGAATGCAACCTTTTTTCGTAGCAAGAAAAAAATTAAAAAAATAAGTTTTAGTGGAATCAAACAATAATTGCCATTTTTGTATGCGGATATCCAATATGAATATTTCGACACAAAAATGGCAATTATTACTAAAAAATCCGAAGTCTGTTACCTTACAAAGAAGGTTTCGACCAACGAACACAACTGTTTATCAGTTAAATTATCAATACCTACCTTATCAATCAATGCATATTCTTCTTTCTTGTTGGTAATCACTAATTTGCGTTCTTTTCCTTCCACTTCACATAAAAGGTGATAATTACCTTTGTACGCCTTTTCTAAACGCACATTCTCAAAAATAGTATCACCAATTCTGAACGAAACATTCTTTCTTTGTTCTAACAATCCCCACTCTGCCAGATGATTGTTAAGGGTGGTTTCTACAGCACCTATCCAACGCTGACTAACTTCGCATTCTTCTGCAAAGTGCCTGAATTGGCCAATGGCAGAAGCAACCTCATTTATGATGGTTTCTGCCTTTCTGATACCGTTATCTTTGCCAAGAGCCAAAGCGTCTTCAAGAGTCTGACCTTGAAGTTTACCCTGCATCATCAGACAATGCATCTTCTCAGGAAGGAAACCACCGACATTGAAGATATAAGTCATATCATATGCCGGAGAAAGTTGCCATTGACCACTTTCGTCCATCAGAAACGAGAAGTTCTTGTTGTGATCATCAGTATTGTTGGCAAGAATATTAAATACCATTCTGCGAAAGACTTCCTCCTGGGTGCTTTCCGGCAGGCGCATCTTGCGACAAACCATCAGCAACTTTTCATAGCTGTCGGCGTCAGGATATAAAGCAGCCAATGTCTGCATGTGCAATTTGCGTTCTTCATCACGATCAAAACGATGTGTAATGAAATGCTTCTGACCTTCCACCTCTATAATCTTGCAAGGCATCATGTTTATACCTGCAGCCATGACCATTTTATAGTAAGCCATTTCCAATTCTGCAGACGAACGTTCTGCATCGCCAAACTTCAGTATGCAATAATCAAAGCCCTTGTGACCGGCAATCTGTCCGCTTCTTATTTCTCCCGTTTTCGGATTTATCGCTATGATTGCCTTAGGTTGGCGACCGCCAGCTGATGTTCCGACAGCTATCAACGACTGCATGGTCAGCGATTCGTCTGGCATAAGTCTCACATTCTCACGCTCAACGAATATTCTCTGGGCCAAATCTGTCAATGCTTTCATATTCAACTTTTCCGACTTTCTGATGCCAGAGGATTCGGGGATAAACTCCAAAGCTCCCATACCTCGCTTACCTATAAACGACAGAATTTCAAGCGGAGTAATTTCCTGATTGCGAATACCATTCTGTATGGGCCAACACTCAAACACCTGGTTACCCCAAGCGTCAGGCAAAGAGTCTGCAAGAAAAGGAGGCAGTTTGCGGTAAAGCTTAGTTTCCCTGTCACCCATGATGGGACGTCGGCTGGCAGGTGACTTGACAGAAGCCACAAGTGGGAACGGATCAAGTTCTCCACCAAGGAAAGCTGGATTATACTCGAAAAACGAAATGCCTCTCCTTGCATCCCAGGACAAGCGACCGATTTCCTTGTCCCAAAGCATTATTTTCAATGAACTTGCTATCATGACTTCTTATGTCTAATTCGTTGGACTTTCTTTTCTTCCTTCAAGAGGTATGCAGATGGCGGTAAATCCGGCATCAGTTCGTCAAGTGCATCTATCTGACCGATTGCCTTCAGCAGCAAAAGGAAGGTGCCGAGCGACACATTGCCCGATGTACCATTCTCAAACTTATGAATAGTAGTGATTGTTATACCCGATTGTTCAGATACCTCTTTCTGCGTCATATTGCTACGCAGACGGTAATCCTTGAATCTTGCACCAAGAAGTTTTACCAATTCTGGTATAGAATACTCGTAATAATCAATCATAATTCGTTATTTTAATTTATACTACAATATAAGTTAGACGAATAATACGGCTTTATGTTATATTCTACTTATATTTATAAATGCAAAAATACTCATTTCTTTTCAAAATTCATCAATTAGCTTGAAGAAAATCTGATTTTTGCATTCTTTTTTAACCTTTTTGCAAGGAAAGAACTCAAAAGTAACAAAAAAGCGACCCGAAGGTCGCTCGTTATAAAGAGAAGGATTTACTTATCCTTCTTGGTCTTAGTTCTCTGAGGTTCAGGAGCCTCCTCCTTCTATTCTGCTTCATAGAACTTGATAGCCACGAGTATTACTCGGCTATGCTTGACTCAGTCAGCATCCTGCCACTCCTCTGGCTTTTCCATCTTTTGTGACAAGAAAATACAGCAGAGGTTGGAGCAAAGGATGGCTATACATTAAAAGTTAAAGCAAGAGGTAATGCTCCAAGAATAGCAAGTCCAAAGAAAGACATGAAAACCAAACCTCATTTAAGAATGTGGCAACACGGAACGATGGAATATACCAAAAGAGTGCCAGAAGAAGCAACGGTATGCAGAAGTATGCAGTAAGAGGAACATGATGCAAGGGACAAGCATTACCAATCCATGGCTATAAGAGAAGTAGAACAGATGGATCTAAAATCTGTAGAACTTGGTAGAAGCCGTCCTTCCGTGGCGTTCTTACCGTTGCCTTGAATAGAGCCATAATTTCAATTCTATTTTGTTGTTCATCAAAAATTGTTTGTAAGCACTTGTAAGCACGACCACCAAAGTTTGTGTCAGTTTTTGTAAGCAAAGCCTACAAATTCTGCATGATTAGTGTGCAGAACGTGCAGACCCACCAAAAACAATTTAGGCGGCAAGCCTCTTTATTATCAGAGACTTACCGCCTAACTCGTTAGTTACGAGGGCTTATCTTATTATTCCTCTACAGCAGCCTGCGCAGCTGAAATAGTTCGTTGATTATCGGGCGGTTACATTGTGGGTGTAAACTTTTGATAATTCGTATCTATTTTTAACTAATCTTTAGTGTTTTGAATGCTGATTTTATCAATCAAAATATTTATCTTTGCGGACATGAAGAAAATATTTAAACTATATCACAGTTGGCTCGACCGTCGTCTCTACAAGAAACGATGCCGTAACGATTATGCTCGCTATTGTAGGTTATTCTGGCTATACGCAGAAAAAACAGACTCAGCGACAAGTGCCGTGATTGAGACCGAAAACGCAATGTCATGGTTCAGAGACTTGGACAAAGAATTCAAAGACTGCATTTAATCGTTTGGTCTCTTGGGTGGTTTGCTAAGTGAAGAATGCGGCAGGGTCATAGCGATGTCAAAGTTTATGCGATTGGCTGTTCTTTCAGAAACATTGCCACTCAACACCTTGATGTTGGCTCCGCCATCTTTTTGGCTTTCAACCGATAGGTCAAAATGCACTGTACACGAGACTCCAATCTTACCAGTTGCAGGACTAATCAAGTAGTCTTTGCCATTTGATTGCTCAATAGCATTCTGTACACCTTCCGCTATCTGCGTAAGGGTATTGTTTATAAATTCCTTCAGTTCCATAGTAAAATTTTTATTGATATCGTTAGCATTGCCTTCTATCACAAACCTCCAAGCATAGCTCGTTTGAACGCAACAGAATACTTTGCCTTCTCTTCTATTGTAAGAAGATCATTGAAGTACGCATAGAACTCCGCTGGCATCTTCTTTTTGATATAGTCCAATATGGGCAAATAATTATACTCATGCTTACGCATCGTTTCTTGATAATCTTCTTCACTCATAAGTTCCTCTACCATGAAGCGGTGAAAACGCTCTGGCAATGGAAGATTAAAAAACTCTTTTGCTTCTTGTTCGTTCATCATTGTTTTCTCACACATTATTTTTTATAGCATTTCCTGCACGGAGTACGCCCCATACTTTCTGCCTCCTGCAAACTAATTTCTTCGATACTTGCCTTGCAATTGCTCAATCCTTTGCAGTCGTTGTGCGCATGATAACGCTTAGAACTTTCTCCTGTACATACCCACACTTTGGAGTTTGAGTCTGTTGGAACAGCCACACGCTTGTGCGAACTTCCACATGAAACACAACAAAGTATTGCGCCAAATATGAGATATAAAGCCTTTTGTTTCATAATAGTTTAATATTCCTCCTCCACCTCAACGGATGCCGTATCGGAAAGTTCATTCATTAGCCTATTGCGCTCTATAATTTGCTCTACATGCTCGTATTGCTCATCGGTAAAGCACTTCTTGCAGTAGTAGAACTTGAAATTTGGGCAAATTAATGCCGTATCGACAAACTCAATGCCATTAACATCATGTCCTTCACGGTCTTTCTCCTTCCACAAGACTAAACAACTTTTTCGTGAATGAAGTATGCCTACATTTGACATGTATAGATATTTTCCAATTGCCCCCTTGTCAATTGGTTCTTCTTTGGGTTTGTCAGAGCATGAAAGCATAAGACAAACACAGAAAGGAATGAGTATTTTTTTCATTTTTCCACCATTTTCTCGTAGACCTTAATCAGTCTTTCTTTCTCTGCAAGCAAAGCCTCTAATGCCTTGACACGCTCAGCCAGCACAGCGTCTGTACCAACAGACACATTGCCAACAGAATTATGACTACCTATCGCCACATTGCTATCGGTCACATTGCCGTGCATGTTGGTTTCTACGTTTGGCTGCTGCGGTGTTTCCTCACCTGTAAGCAACCACTTTGCATCTACATCAAGAACTAACACAATTTTAGCCACCATATCAACAGATGGCTTACTACGGCGTTTGTTGCCAAGGTAACTTGACATACTTGTAGGCGACATATCTATTGACTTTGCAAATGCAGCCTTATTGCCGTCAAAACGCTCATTTACAAGCATTTCCATTCGGTCGTTAATAGTTTCCATACGCAAATGTTTGGTTAATAAATCTTAATTGCGTAATAATAGTTAAGCATTTGCTTTGCTAAAACTAAGCAATTGTGTAATTTTGCACTATAAAGTTATAAATAAATATCGAAATAATGACACAAACATCTAAAAATCAGCACAAAAAGTCGCTGCTTGGGCAACTTTCAGACCTTGCAGTAGGCGAAGAGCTGACGGTTCCCGTGAGCCGTTCCAGCTACCTCAAATCAATTTGCGTTAGTTTCGGCTTACAGTGGGACAAGAAGTTTTCAACGTCTACGAACCGAGAGCAGCGCACTATAACCGCAACAAGAATAATATAAATTTAAAATCAAGATGAAGAAAAGATATCTGTTCGTATCGATGGTCATATTGATCATCACCTCATTACTCAGTCTCGGGGTTACTGCAAGCCTTCTGTTGGACAAAGCTATCGTGTACCGAGATAATCCCATTTCGGACAAAATAATGATAATTGTCTTTCTACTCGTGGTAGCTTCTATTGTTCTTATCATATCACTAATCGCTGCATTAGGTTGCATGTGCGATGATACTTCGTCGTTGAAAGAAAAGCAGAAGAACGATGATATGCCTGCCATCGTCATGCGTAGTGGCTATGAGTATATGTTTCGAGAACATCCCATGTCGTACATTGCACGGCATCGTCCTTAAAAGATAGCACCCACATGAAAGAAACATCACTGGCAATCCTAACCTCCAAAGGCTCTGTAGTCGTAGAAATATCATCGCCCTACAGAATGTCATTCATTACGGACAAATGCGTGAGGGCTGCAACCCCTTGTGAGACGTTCGCAGCCCTGCTCGTTCTCCGTCAGAACGGAAAGTTCGGCATCCTGCGCCTGTTGGCGATATTCACCAAGAAGTTGATAATGTCGTTCTTCCGCTCCTCGCAGCAGCAGTTGTTCACAGCCCACGAGTACACGCCAGAAGAATTGTCAATGTTCATGCGCTGGGAGAAAGCGATTGAAGGCTCACACGACTTGCCGCAATAAGGGCATGTTTCCGCAGCCACGACCTTTTCCAAGTGGCGCAGCTCGGACTCCAATATTAGATTTTCCATAATAATAAAAATTAAAATTTCGACACACCAAAATTACAAAATACAGGCGGATGCACCAAACGATGAAAGTTAAAATTTCGACACTTTTACATTTCCATTACACGGTGCGTCCGCCATTAAAAATAACCACTATGCAAACTAAAACTCCCTGCTACGGTTGCCAAGACTCACGCAACCAACTAAATGGGGTCTATTGCAAGATACTAAAAAGATACGTTGAGCATTGTCGCATTAAGCCATGCCAACAAAATAATGAACTTAAAACAAATATGCAATGAAGAAGTATTTTTCAAGTAAAGCGCAAGCTGTTACAGCACGCAAGCTACGAGATCCAAATGGACTCTACGGTGTCAGAGTATTTAAGATGCCGAAAGGCACACGACATGCAGGAATGTATGCAGTATGTTCAGAGTTGGAATTTCTAAACACTTATTAATCATTTGTAGTATGAAAGAGCTTATCACAATCCTCTACGGACAGGAGATAGAGGAGTTCAAGGGCTTCACTTGGAAACAGAAGCTGGCTTACATCTACTTCGTTGTAAGTTTCGCATTATTCCTGCTGTTCGCTTGCTGCAACAGCATCGTTGCAATAATCGTTGCGCTCGTGAATATGCTTATTGCCTTATTCGTCGCATTTGAGCACATACCCAACTTTAACAAGGAGGATGAGTAATGGTGTTCATTCTGCGCTTTTCCGACCGCATGGTTTCCTACGATACCTTTATGGCAGACCTATCCAATCGCATAGCCGAAAGGATAGTAGCCATAAAGCAGGAGCCAGAGGTTATCTCTCAACGAATGGCGTACCGACAATACGGACGTGCCAATGTGCAGCGTTGGGTACGCCAAAACAAAGTACATCCTTGCAAGCGTGTTGGCATGATGGAATACACCACAGCAGAGCTGCGCAAGGCACAATCTAACCAACAAGACTATTTCAAATGACACATGCCAGTCTATTCTCTGGAATAGGTGGAGCCGAAATTGCAGCCGAATGGATGGGATGGCAAAATCTATTCCATTGCGAGATTGAAGAATTTCCTCGTAAGGTTTTAGACTATTGGTTTCCAAATGCAGAAAGTTATGAAGATATCAGAACGACAGATTTCAAAAAATGGGGGGGCAAAATCGATGTTCTTACAGGAGGATTCCCCTGCCAGCCTTTCAGCGTTGCAGGTAGAAGAGAGGGAGAGAAAGATAATCGCTACCTCTGGCAAGAAATGTATAGAGCAATCCAAGAAATCAACCCCACTTGGATTGTTGGTGAAAATGTTGCTGGAATCACAACAATGGTGGAATCAAGCAAAACAACTTACTTGGGTCGCAAAACCAATCTATTCGACGAGAGTGACCTATATCGAGAAGAAAGTATTTTCACACTCGAGCGAATTTGTCAAGACCTCGAAAACATTGGATATGAAGTCCAACCGCTTATTATACCAGCTTGTGCCGTCGGGGCACCACATCGACGAGACAGGGTGTGGATTGTTGCCTACCGTTCAAACGCAAGGACTGAAGAAGTGCAACAACAAGACTGGCAGAACGGAGTTCTATCCATTAAGCCTACTACCGACACCTACAGCATTAGACAAAGGAGGAGGAAGAATGAACAGAAGCCTATCTGTAAAATCATCGGAGAGACCGACGCTTGCACTTGCGGCACGGATGGAACTCTTGCCAACTCCCAATGCGTCAGAGGGTGCGAAATATACAACAACCTACAATCAACACAGCCAAATGGGAAGAAGCCTTACTGCAATGGCGATAAATGGTATGTTGGGAACAAAGATAGACCGCAAAAAAGATGGGATACCTTTCCATCTGAATCCCCTCTATGTAGCCGATATGATGGGTTACCCTTCAATGTGGACAGTCTTACCATTTCTTTCGCAAAATGGCGAAAAGAGTCAATAAGGGCTTATGGAAATGCGTGGGTGCCACAGGTGGCGTATGAGATTTTTAATTCTATTCAGAAATGCAGAAGGATTACTAAAGGCAAAGAAGTTGAATATTAAAATAACAATCGAAAAAGCAGAATAACAATGAAAAAGTTCCTAATAAACCTCCTCGGAGGTTACACCGAGAAGGAGTACATCGAGGCTAACCGCCACTCCTACAACGACGGAGCATCGGAAGCGTTGCTCACGTTGAAGCTAAAGGCTGACATCCTCTACGGCATCCCTGCCGACGAGTGGAGCAAGCAGATATACAAAACCATTGTTGAACTCAAAAAACAATACGACGATGAATCTGACGAAAATCAAAAACGAGTGCTATGAAGCAATGGTCGAAGCTATCAAGTCAGAGCTTGATAGAGAAGGTGTTGACCATGCAACCGATGCCTACACTACAGTAAACACCTACGACGGATATATTGATTTATCAATCAACAATCATAGCGACGCTTCGGTTGTTATCGTACATGACAATGAGAGCGAACATGAATGTCCTCTGCTATGCAAAGCTATTGAGAATGCTCTTCCCGACTGGGATGCAATAGAAGAAGAATGGCAGGAGGAAAATCCAGAAGAAGACGAGTATGAGGCTCACGGCTTCAGAAACGAAGCCGACTATCTCAACTGGAAGTACGGATAGGCAATTTTCATTCTACATACAATCTTTTTTGTTTTAAGTTTAGTAGGTGGCTGCTCCGTCGGGAGACGAGTGGTAGTCACAACATGGAAGGATAGTTCAACGGTAGAACAGCACTTATAGTTGCCATTTGCCATAATGAATAGCAGACGCAGGTTCGACTCCTGCCCTTCCACAATAAGTAAGTTTAACACTTTAATCACTGTAATATGAGTAATATCGCATTAACGGTTGATACTATCAACCAACTCAAGCCACTCGAAGTGGTAGAGAACGAGACTGTAAAAGCACGTTTCATTCAGATTTACGACACTCTTTGGGGTGCAGGTACTGGTGAAGCTGCCTACGAACGTGAGAGTTTCTATTTCAACAACAAGCTTCGTGACGAAGAGAAGTTGCAGAAGGCTACAAGTTTCTCTGTCTTCACTTCATTCATCGACCTTGCCGTGGACGGTCTCTCTTTGGAGCCTGGCACCCGTGCTCTCTGCTACCTGCAGGGACGCAATGTCTGCATAGGTACTGACGCAAGCGGCAAGAAGATTTACGAAGGTCGCCTTACTCTTACCGTCAGCGGATATGGCGAGTTGGTACTGCGTGCAAGAGCTGGTCAGATAAGATATGCCGACAATCCAGTCCTCGTGTACGAGGAGGACGAGTTCGCATTTGGCGACAAGGGAGGACAGAAGATTGTCGAGTACATGTGCCACTTCCCACACAAGTCTAACCACGTTGTTGCTGCCTTCCTACGCATTACTCGTGCGGATGGTTCCATTGACTACGCTGTAATGCTCGAAGAGGATTGGTTGCGCCTCCAAGTCTATTCAGAAAAGAATAATCGTAAATGGGATGTCAACACTCGCCAGTGGATAGAGAAGCCCAACGACCTCTATCTGTCTAACGGTGGCAGAATAGACACTGGCTTCCTTGCTGCAAAGCTTATCAAGCATGCCTTCAAGACATACCCGAAGATACGCATCGGCAAGGGCACAGAGCTTGAAAGCCAGCAGGACGACAACAAGCAGCAGGAGATTGACGACTTCTACGGTGTTGCTCCTGCAATGCCAGCAGACAACAACCCTGCCTTCGGCAATGCCGTCGATACTTCCGAGGGTGTAACCATCGACCCTGCAAAGGCTGATGTACCAGAGCAGGGTGCCACCGATGATGATGGAGCGTTCTAATAATTTCTTTTTTCAATCATAATCGCAAGCGTCGCCTGTGCCTTGTGGCACGGGTGGCGCAACTTAAAACAAATTTCACATGAGTACCGAAGTAGCAATCATCAAGCGAGAGAATGTAGAACTTATTGCTTCTACAGCTCCACAAGCATATAGCGAGAACCAAGTGTCACGTCAGCGTTGCCTTGCAGCAGGTAACACTCTCCTTGCAACCATTCAGCAGCAGGGTATGAATGACGAACTCGACCAGCAGGCTGCATCGTTCATCGAGAAGGCACGCAAGACTGTCAAGAAGATGTACGACAAGCGTAGCCCACTCACAAAGTTGTTCGACGAGATACGCACCAACTTCACTTCTATGGAGTCAGATGTAGACCCGACAAAGAAAGACTCCGTGCCTTACCAGCTCCAGCAGTTCCGCAACGAGTTTGCAGCACAGAAGCGTAGACAAGAGGAAGAGCGTAGACGTGCTGCCATGATAGAACAGCAGAAGCAGGCATCCATTGCCAAGTATCGTACCGACCTCGAAGAGGACTATCGTCGTGTGTTCAATGGCGTTCTCAACGGTTCTCTTAACAAGCTCATGGGCATCAATGCTGGCATCACCCTTGACAACATTCAGCAGAGTAAGGAGATAATAACCAACTTCACCACCACTCTTGACGAGACTCCTTTCTCTCGTTCAATGGTACTTCTGCCTACCAATGTCAGCAGCGAAGAACTTGCAAACATTCGTGCGTCTGTCCTCAACCGCCTAATAGCCAACTTTCGTGAACTGTATTCCTCTCAACTCACTAAGGCAAAGCAGGAGTACATCACAATGCTGCCGTCTAAGGAAGCTGAGTTGAAGCGTGCAGCACAAGCAGCCAGCGATGAAGAAGCCGAGCGTATCAAGCGTGAAATCAAGGCACGTGAGGAGGCTGAAGCTGCAAAGAAGGAGCAGGAACGCATTGAGCGTGAGAAGAAGGAAGCTGCCGAACTCGAAATGAAGAAGCAGCAGTCTGAAATGGGTGCTCTCTTCAACACGGCTTCTGTTAGCGTGCCGACCTATCAGCCGAAGACTGCCGTCAAGAAGAAGCTCGTATTGCTCAACCCCGAGGGCATCATGCCTGTGCTCTCAATGTGGTGGACTGAGGAAGGCTGCAAGATGACGGTCGAAGAACTCACCAAGATGTTCAAGAAGCAGATTACCTACTGCGAGAAGCGTGCCAACGACAAGCAGAACTCCGTCCTCATTGCCGACGAGTCTGTATCATACGAAGAAGAAGTTAAAGCTAAGTAACTATGGCTAATCACAATCCAGATGAATACTACAATCGCCCCGAGGTCTCCAACTCTGACCTAACAGAGTTGAAGCAGCTCTTGCACCCTCGTATGCAGTTTGGCGACAAGGAGGCGGCTTTCCGCTTTGGGTCACTGGTGGATGCTATCATCACCGAACCGTCAAGAGTAAACTATTATCAGCTAACTGTTGATGATGTCCAGTACACCGAAGACGAGTTCTACCATGCCAAGCAGATGCACCAGGCACTATTGACGGAAGCAAAGCACGACCAATTCCTTGCAAAGGTGCTCGAACTCTCCGACACTCAACGCTTCATGGTGAACAAGCAACAGCAGTTAGAATATGGTAGCTTTCCTTTCTGCCTTGACACTCGCTGCAAGTGGGACTGGTGGTTGCCGATGGCTGGCTTCGGTGGTGACTTGAAGACGACCTTCGCATCATCACAAAAGCAGTTCGAGGAGGCTGTCGACTTCTTCGACTGGGATAGAAGCCGTGCATGGTACATGGACATCGCACACTCTGACCGTGATTTCATCTACGCTATCAGCAAGAAGAACGGACTTGTCTTCAAGAAGTACATTGAACGTGGCGACGCTAACTATAATCGTGGACGTGAGAAGTACGAAGAACTGGCGTTCCATTACTGGTGCCTAAATCTCTAACGAATATGGATATATACTGCCGTGTCACTGACATAGGACTCATACCAATGTATGACAGCGACCTTGACGAGAAGCACCGACTTCGCATTGGAGACAACGTGCTTTGCACTATCAAGCGTCCTCGCAACTACGAGTTTCACAAAAAGTATTTCGCTCTGCTTAGGCTCACCGTTGCCAACCTTCCGCACCTCATTCAACAGCAGATGCAGATATTCACAGAAGAAGACCTACTCGATTGTCTGAAGATTGACCTCGGACTATTCACCACACGCTGGCATGGTGGAAGACAGATTGTAAAGACTGGCTCCATCAGCTTTGCCAAAATGGACAACACAGAGTTTGAGAAGTTCTTCGCTCGCTCGGTTGATGCCATACTGCGTATCTATCTCCGTGGCACGGACAGGCAGGCTCTTATCGAAGAAGTTGAAAACTACAAGTAACATGATATACTCACTCAATGGAAGTCTTAGATACATTCCAGACAGTAAAAACAGAATAAACAATGGCAAGTACAGAATTAAACCACCATCTTCGCATCCAGCCGTACCCTTATCAAGTGGAAGGAATAAAGTACGGACTCGAGAAAAGAAGACTGTTCATCGGGGATGAGCCTGGGCTTGGAAAGACTCTCCAGTCTATCGGCATCGTCGATACTGCCAACGCTTACCCTTGCCTTGTCATTTGTCCGTCATCGTTGAAGATTAACTGGCAAAGGGAATTCGAGAAGTTCACGGACAAGAAAGCTCTCGTCCTCGACAACTCAACACGCACCACATGGTCATATCTCCTGCAAATGGGTATGCACCACGTCGCAATAGTCAATTACGAGTCGCTGCGCAAATATTTCGTGTGGGACATCAAGGGTGGCAAGAACTTCCGACTGAAAGATGTGGTCTTCTGCCCACAGATTAAGCAGTTCCGTTCTGTTATCATCGACGAGTCGCACCGTGTAAAAGACCCTTCGGCACAACAGACAATCTTCACTAAAGGCATCTGCACTGGTAAGGATTGGGTGATAATGCTATCGGGTACGCCAGTGGTAAACCGACCAGAAGACCTTGTTGCACAGCTCTCCATAATGGGACGACTCAACGAGTTTGGCGGCAAAAGCCAGTTCCTTGCTGAGTATGGCGAAGGCGAAAACCTTTCAACTCTTAGCCAACGTCTCTACTCCAAGTGCATGATCCGAAGAGAAAAGGCGAAGGTGCTTACACAACTTCCTCCTAAAACACGCTGCGACCTCTATGTTGACATCAGCAATCGGGAGGAGTACGACCTTGCTGCCAACGACCTTGCAGAGTATCTGCGCACATACAAGGAGTGTACCGATCATGAGATACGTCGCAAGATGCGCATGGAGGCTCTTGTTAGGTTCATGACACTGCGGTCTCTATCCGCAAAGGGTAAGGTCAAGCAGGCTATCGACTTTGTGCGTGTCTTCCTCGACTCGGGCAAACCACTTATCCTCTTTTGCTCCTTGCATGAGATTGTAGACGAACTCAAAAAGGCGTTTCCAAAAGCGGTAACGGTTACTGGGCGTGACTCTGCAGTTAGCAAACAAGCTGCCGTAGATAGCTTCCAAAGCGGACACAGCAACCTCATCATCTGTTCCATCAAGGCTGCTGGCGTTGGTCTCACACTCACAGCATCATCCAATGTCGCTTTCGTGGAGCTTGCTTGGACGTATGCCGACTGCTGCCAGTGTGAAGACCGTGCCCACCGCATCGGGCAGAAGGACAACGTAACGTGTTATTATTTGCTTGGACGTGGCACAATAGACCACGCACTCTACAAAATCATCCACAAGAAGAAGTCTATCGCCAATGAGATTATGGCTTCATCGGATGATATACCAGAAGACGAACAATATTTCAACGAGTTAATAAACGAATTTTTACAACCAAATTTATTTCAAAAGTAATAGTGTATGCTCCATCCTACCCCCCCGAAGGCTCATACGTCGATTCTAACGGCAAACGCTGGATAACACTCGACATTGACATCATGGTCAATCATGGCGAACGCTTCTTCTGTACATTCCGCTACACGGCACCAGTAACTTTCGACTACGAAATTGGCTGGATCACCATGCTTGACAATCTGCAAGACGCACTCTATAAGCGGTACACGTCGCTTCAACATAGAGACGATGTGCGCATAATTTTAGGCGACGCAAAAGTAGTAAAACATACAAATAACAAATTTAACTCTATTCAAAATGACAAAGTTAGAAATTTCAAGAGAGTTGGCAGAACGCAAAGACATGCCACTCGCTGACGCTATCAAAGCGGTTGATGGTGTCATTGACATCATGAAGGATGCGTTCAAGAACGGACGCAATGTGTATCTCCGTGGCTTGGGTTCCTTCGTTATCAAGGAGCGCAAGGAGAAGACAGGTCGCAACCCACGAACTGGAGAAGTTATCATCATACCTGCACACAAGGAGGTGAAGTTCAATCAATCACAATCACTCATCGTTAAACAGTAATCATTATGGGATTAATAACAGCAACATTTTTTGAGTGTGGTGTGCGCTATGAGCGCACCACCGAAGAAGGCACAACAAAGAAGGTCAATGAACTCTACATCGTAGACGCACTCACATTCACCGAAGCCGAGTCACGCATCACAGAAGAAATGCAGCCTTTCGTCACTGGCGATTTCGATGTAATGACACTAAAGCGCACTCGTTATTCTGAGTACGACAACAGCGAGGGTGATAAGTACTACAAGGCTAAAATCATGTTCATCACTCTCGACGAGAAAACTGGCAAGGAGAAGCGGACTGCCGTCTACTGGCTTGTTCCTGCCAACGACATCGGTGAAGCTCGCAAGAAGGTTGTTGACGCATTTGCAAACACAGCTCTTGACTACGAGATTGCCACGCTCGACGAGACCAAGTATTTTGATGTGTTCTTGCACGACACTAACCACTCAGCCGAAAAGACGGATTAATGGGAATGTCGCTCGAACAGATGCGAGAGCTTGCCAACAATGGCGTGAAGCAGCGACGCAAACAACATGATGAGGAACATCAGATACAGGTTGCTTGCGTCCGCTGGTTCCGCCTTCAGTACTCCAAACTTAGCCTCAACCTATTTGCCGTACCCAATGGTGGGCGGAGAGACAAGGTTACGGCTGGCAAACTCAAAGCAGAAGGGGTGGTAGCTGGTGTCGCTGACTTGCTGTTGCTCGTGCCATCGGGATGCTTCCACGGTCTTGCAATAGAAATGAAGACTCGCATCGGTCGGCAACGTGACTCGCAAAAGGAATGGCAGGAGTACATTCAGAAGCAAGGCTACAAATACGTTGTCTGCCGTTCGCTCGACGACTTTATGAGTGAAGTGAAACACTACCTCCCAACTTGTAAATAACATTACTAACACCATCTAATAAGTTTCTTATGAACTATTTCTCCCACGACAGCAATGCTCGTAACGACGAGCGCATCATCCGACTTCGCATGAAATACGGAGCTGCTGGGTATGGTGTATTCTTCATGGTGCTGGAGCGGATGCGTGACGCTACGGGATACATGTGCGCCACCGACTATAATGCCATATCCTACGACCTGCGTGTTGATGCTGAACTTATCCGTGCCGTCGTCGAAGACTTCGAGCTGTTCAAGTTCACCGACGATCATGCTTTCTTCTATTCGTCGTCTATGCTCAGACGCATGAAACAGAAGGACGAGGTGAGCCGCAAAAGGTCTGAGGCTGGCAAACGTGGTGGAAGACCAAGAAAACCTAAGGTGATACCGTCCGCTCCAGAGTCCGATAAGCCTGCCAAGAACTCTTCGCCTCCTGCTGACACTCAAGCCGACATCAAAGCTCTCATCGGTGAATATGAGCAGGAGTGTATGTGCATGAAGTTCCACATCAACCAGGCTGAACTCTCTAAACGTTACGCTCAGTTCATTCTCGACTGCCAGTGTAGGCAGACAGAGCATAATGACCGACGAGACGCTATTAATCATTTTAACGACTGGCTGAGGATTGTACTCGAAGCCGAAACAAGAAAAGCAAATGAACAATCAGAAAGAACAAGTCAAGCGAATAAACGTAGAGGTGTTCAAGCAACAACTTCTCAACCGCAAGATTACAGCGGAGCGTTTTAGATTGCCGTGGCAATATGAAGCATCAGTCGATGCTATCACAGCAGCTTACAAGGCTAATGTGGAGTTCAGACACCGCATTTATCAAGACGACATTGCTACACAAGAGCATATCAAGGCTGCGGCACGTTGGCTCACTGCCGAGTGTCCTAAGTTTGGCATGCTTCTTTGTGGGCAGTGTGGCAATGGCAAGACTACATTGTCACATGCCATTCTTGACCTCGTATCGTGGATTTACAGAAACGATGACAGCAACGATGGCTTTTACATCAAGCAGGTGGATGCAAGGGAAATATGCGATGCTGCAAAGAACAATTACAAGACATACAAAGGTCTTTGCTCACAGCTCATGCTCTCCATCGATGATTTGGGCGTGGAGCCGTCGGAAGTGCTCGACTATGGCAACGTGCTAAGCCCTGTCATAGAACTGTTGAGCCATCGCTATAACGCACAGCTCTTCACTATTGTCACCACCAACCTAACTCCGAAACAAATTCGAGAACACTATGGCGAACGCATCGCTGACCGTTTCAACGAAATGTTTGAACGTATCGTGTTCGAGAACTCAACATACAGAACATTATAATCCATTCAATTATAAACAACATGAAAGAAACAAAAACAATTCAGATTGAAGTGCCTGCTGACAAGAAGGCAGAGTGGCAGGAAGTAGGCGGTAAGACCGTCCTCGTAATGGTTGACGAGAAGGACAACCGACCAGTGACTGAACGCATAAAGACTTTCGAGGATGCCTGCAACGAATTGGGCGAAGACAACCTTATGGTGCGTGTTTATCAGACATTAATCGCAAGAGCTGGTAAGACAGAACAGTCTCTTGCAGAATGGATGGGCAAGGACGTTGTGGCTTTCCTAAAGCTGCGTATCATCACTGAAGCTCTCAATGAGGGCTGGCACCCGAAGTTCACTGAAGACGAATATCGCTACTATCCCTGGTTCTACATCTACACTAAGGAAGAGTACGACAACTTCTCCGAGGAGGAAAAGCGTCGCTGTGTCGGTCGTGCGAGCAGCAATGCGTTTGCGAGTGGCGGTCTCGTGTACTCGTATGCGGTTGACGCTTCGTCGAGTTCGGGTGCGTATTACGGTGTGCGTCTTGCCTTCTCAAACAGAGACTTGGCAGAGTATGCAGGCAAGCAGTTCATTGACATTTGGGCTGATTTCGTCTTCGAAATCAGCGACAACGAGAACAATGAAGACGATGAATAACGGAAGACTGGCGTTCTTCAATCTCGTTAAACAGATGCGACAAGCGCAAAAGGACTTCTATTCTACCAAAGGGCAGGACTGGCAATCAGTCCGTAAGCCCCTTTGGGATAAGTCTCTTGCGCTTGAAAAGCGAGTGGACGAATATATAGCACACGGAGACGCATACCTGCAACAGCATCAACCTTCTTTGTTCGATAAATAAATAAAGCAACTCACAAAGTCAAATTCTCTATTTTTGCAAACGACACCATGCACAGTATTCTGAACATAACTCGTCGCCCAGATGTCACCTTCTATCCCAATGGACGTATCGACATCACCTCACGAATAGCAAAGGTGCTCAATCTATGCGAGGGCGATGTCATTGACATTGCCGTTAATGGATGCGAGTATCAGCTATATGTAAAGCATAAGGCTGACTCCTACGTCGGCTCACACGAAGCAACTGTAAGACCTTCCAAAACTGGAAGCCGTAATTTCAGATGCTATTCCAAACGCCTCACGCATGTTATGATGCGGACACAAGGCTACGGCTTTAATGACGTGCTTCGGGTGCCTGCTGGAGAGTGCATGACGTTCAACAACTACGGCTGCATGGTGTCGCTTATAACGAAAATCAATCTTCAAAAATAAGTAACGTATGATAAAGGAAATAAAGTATGGAGGCTACACGGTCTCACCTTCCGACTACGACTCGCCAGATGGCGACCTCGCTTTGTCTTTCAATCTCGTTCCAAAGAATGGGGAGTTGCATGGTATGCACACTCCCTCCACTATTGGCTCCCTACAAAAGGGTGAGGAGTTGATTTTCATACACACGGTTAATGACAACACTAAGTTCCTCATCATCAAGAAGGACAAATCACTATACTACGGTAAGTTGGGCGAGGCTACTCGCACGCTCATCAAGACGTATGATGTGGACACTATCAAATGCACTGCCACAGGCAATGTGTTATGCGTCTATGGAGCCGACTCCTTAGACCATTTTGTTTATCTGCGTGGCAAGTACCGTCCTTTCAGTACTGCCGACTATGCTGTTACTCTACAGTTCGGTCTCGACTCAGTAATACGCACTCAATCGCAAGTGATTAACAGCGTGCTCAAAGACTCTAACGGCTCGCCTGTGGCAACATGGGAGAATGTTGTTACGCACGCCTATGAGGTTTCGTATGGAGGCTTATCAATAGCATGTAACCTTTCAAAGGATGTCGTATACAGAATAAAAGTCGCAAGGAAGACGGCTACTTCTACAATGTATTTTAATGTAACTCTCTATGATGCAGATGGTAAATGGTACGCACTGGATGGTGGTAAGGTAGGAGGCGACCTTGTATTTACCCCGACAATGGACGTTGTGCGTATTTACGTTTCCTTCCGTGCTAACTCCCAGGATGGTCCTATCTGGAACGGAAAACATGTAGGCACAATTACAGTTGATAAGCAGGTGAATGTTATACAGCCAAGTGGCACATACCTCTATAACGCCTTCGAGAGTGCCAATAATGCGTTGCTTGGTCTTGCAAACACATTGCTTGCCAACTGCCGAGACGGTAACAGATTTGCACTGCCGTTCTTTGTCCGTTATGGTTTCAGAATGATTACTGGAGACATTATTACTGTGTCACCGCCTATTCTCATGGAGCCTAACACGGAGGTTACGCCTGTTATCGAGTTGAGTGAAGTGAAGAAAGTCCACAGCGAAAGCATCTATTACAATGCGCTCGTCACGGCAAAGGCATACAGCTCCAAACTTATGTATCGTGTCAAGGATAAGGTGAAGCTGCAAAACCTCCTCGACATGGAAGACCTTGTAGACACTCTTGTTATTGCAGTGTCTGACCCTATCTATCTTTACAAGGAGGGGGCAACGCTCGAAGAGTGTAGTCAGAATATCTACGTTACTGACACAGCTCCTGCCAACAAGACCTATTCGCTCAGTGGCATCAAGACCATTGCAAGCACAGCAACAAGTTATCTCACGCTTCCTCACTTTGATAGCTATGAGGAGAAGGTGTCGGGTGTGTCTGCCTTCAAAATCATTAAGGAGATTAAGAAGGACGAAATATCCATGAATGACAACTTTGTTGATGTGCCTTTGGATGCCGAGGTACTCAAAGGCTTGTCGGGAAATACATCGCTTCTGGCTGACAATACAGAAAACCTTGCCACATACAACGCCAAATATGCCATGTCCTACAACCAGCGTGAGCACTGGGTGGGTATCATTGAGAGCGAGTTTGTTGGCTTCGACCTCGATGCCATGTGTGGCTTTGTACAGACGCAAGAGCATGACGCAAACTACAAAGTGGGCATTGAGCAGCGTGAAAGCGAAGCTCTGCAATATGCTGTAAGAGGTAAGAATACCCAGTCGTCGGCTAACAGACGTTGGTTCTTCTACACCAATTCTAAGGCGGTCGAAGCTACCATATACGAGAATGGCAAGCAATACAAATACGAACTGCAGGCGCATCCATTCCTCAAAGGTGCATACCGATTTGGCGACCCTGTGGCAACTGGCGACGACACAGACAATGGATTGTCGCTTCCTCGCTCTGTTATTTCTACCAACAAGGACAATATGGTGTTTGTGTCGGTGCAGGGCAACCCAATAATGATTGAGCAGCGTGTGCGTGTCGGTGACGGCATATTGTATGCTGCCGCTTCTAATACTCGTCCTATCACTCGCAACCAGTTCGGACAATCGCCTCTTTACGTATTCTCTTCTGATGGTATATGGGCTATGGAGGTGGCTACTGACGGTAGCTATTCGGTTCGTCAGTCGGTATCTCGTGATGTCTGCAACAACATCAAGAGCATTACACCAATAGACAGTGCCGTGCTCTTCACTACCAAACGTGGCATTATGATGCTTTCGGGCACCGATACTCAGTGCATATCTGAGCCTATCAACACGAACACTCCATTCAACATCTTGTCACTCGGTAATACGTTAAGAACATACCTCGCTGACAACGACTATAAGATGTTCGACATAGTGCCGTTTACGACGTTCATTCGCAACTGCCAAATCATTTACGATTATGTAGACCAGTTGCTGATAGTCTTCAGCGATAAGTGCGTATATGCTTATGTCTATTCTATTGAGGAGAAGAAGTGGAGCCTTATCGAGTCGAAGCTGCTCTACGCTGTCAACTCTTACCCCGAAGCATGGGCGGTTGAGAAGGATGAGGAAAAGGATACATTGAGCATCGTAAACTTCTCTGACGTGGCTATTGATAACACTCCAGTAAAGGGGATGCTTGTCTCTCGTCCGCTCAAACTCGAAGCTCCAGACATTTTGAAGACCATCGACACGGTGATCCAAAGAGGTATGTTCCGAAGAGGACACATCAAGTCTATACTGTTTGGCTCTCGGGATTTGTTCAACTGGCAGTTGGTCTATTCGTCCACCGACCATTACTTGCGTGGCTTCCGTGGTTCGCCTTACAAGTATTTCCGCATTGTTCTGCTATGCGACATCTTACCAGACGAGTCGTTGTATGGTGCTTCCATACAGTTCCAGCTTCGTCTCGTCAATCAACCACGATAACAAACAAAAGAGAGCAGCCATTACGGTTGCTCTCTTTTTGTATTCGTTAGAATGGGGTCTGTGTCCTTCTTACTCTTTTGGTTCTGAAGTTCACGGCTTCCTTCATCGCTTCAAGCATTTCTTGCTCTTTCTCTTTCCACTTCGGTGCCGATGGGGGATTGGTTATGCTCATCCAGTCTGCCAATACACGACACACCATGTACTCATGTATGTATCTCACAAGCAAGGTTACAGTGGTCTTGCTGTAAGCGTCGGGTACAAGCAACTGTATCTCGTAGTCCTGCGACTTGTTTTCCTCGGGCTTCTCGTTGCTAAACACCTCGTCGCTTCCTTCGTCGGCTGGTGGCTCCTCGTCATAGACCACTGTGGGCATGTTGTCCATTTCTGTCACTTGCTCCACATCTTGTTTTGTGTATGGGAAAAGAGCTTCCACGCTCTCTGCATAGGCAAGGTCAAGCACTTTTGTCACCCTGTCAATATTGCCTGTCTCGCCAATGTCCTGCACTTGGTGACGGTCGTGTTCCGTGTTCACCTGCATAACATCGCCCTCAACGTAGGCATAGTTCTTGATGTCATACAGCAGCTCACTACGCTTGAAGAGCAGCTTCACGGTCTTGGTGCGTGCCGTCAGCCCAGTGCTGATATAACGGTTCTCGTCCATGCCTTACGCCACGGTTGTGCGTGTCGGACGGCTGCGCTTGTTGGCTGCTTCACGCAACTGCTCAAGGTTGGCGGCAGCAAGGGTGATGTAGTCGCCTGCGTCGTTCTTGTTGGTGATGGTGAACCAGTCGCCAATGGCACTGTTCACAAGGTACTGATGTAATGCCGAGCTGATGGTGTCGTTACCTGCACTGTTGTAGTTCGGGGGCATGTTCAGAGATATGGTGAGGTTGCTGGTGGCACTCAGTAGCTTGTCGTTGGCACTGGTGCCAGTCTCGTTGATGAACTCGCTTAGCTTGGTTTTCAAGTTGGCGAAGGCATTGCCGATGGAGCGCAATATCTGGTTTGCGTTCTCGTCATCATCATTGGCTTGCATGTTTGCCACCTCCTCATGGTTCGTGCCGTTGGTACGGCTTCTGCCTGTAAGATAGGTCTTGTTCTGCACGTCGTAGATAAGCTCCGACATATACAGAGTGATTGCAATAGTTTTCTTTGCCATTTCTATATTATGTTATTGGTTATACTCTCTTTCAGAACAGACGGTAGCCGAAGGTTACACCCAACGTCGGCTGTACCTCGCCTTTCACATTCACGCCTGCTCCAACACCTACTACGCATCCCCATCGTCGTCGCTTCTTCTCTATGTAAAGAGTCTTGGTCACGATGTCGGTGCGTCTGAATATGTTGATGCTGTCAAGGTGTGGCTCATAACCGCTTACCCATGCTGTGTATTCATTACCTTCATACTTCTTCTGCACAATCGGGATTATCACTGCTGCGCTGTCATTAGGTGGCTGGAACACTTTGTCGGGTGATGTGTCATTCACAACAAGTTCCTGGTGATGCTCGGCACTGCCTTCTCGCTTCTCCTTTGCAGTCGGCAACCAACGAACAATGTGATTCGTTGTTGCGCTGTCATTCGCCACTGGTGATGCAATATACACTGTGTCCCATTTGGTGATGGTGGTCTGCTTCTCTTCCGTCACAGTGCCTACGGCACGGTCTAAGACAAATGATCCTACAACGTAACCTAAGACAAAGCCGAAGAGCACCACTATCAACATTACAAAGAAGTCGTCTAACTTTTTCTTTTCCATAATGCTTCGTGTTTATTGTTTGATGAAGTTTAAGATGCCGTCTCGGTGAAGGGCAACAATACTTTGTTTGCCTTTCTCGCTGAGGAGGAATGACACGTCACGTTTGTTGTCCATGAAAAGGTTTTCTGTCAGAACGGCTGCACATGCGGTATGCTTCAGCACAAAGAAGTCTGCCTCCAAGTCCTTGTCGCCATCGCTCTTGTCAGTACGGATAGGGGTCTGCTTGCTGCTATACGAGCCGTCCTTCTTGCCTTCCTCCATGATTTCGGCATAACCACTCAGATGTTTCTCGGCTGCTTCATACAGATGCTCTGCAAGGGTGTCGCTAACGGTCGTACCCTTACTGGTGTAGGCACACCAACCGCCTGCAAGCATCCACTTGCCTTCTCCACCTGCTGCATTGACGTGTATGGAAACGTACAGACACTTGTCTTTGCCATACTTCTTGCAGAGTTTGTTCACAAAGTTACAACGCAAACGCAACTCCTGCGAATTGGGAAGGGGCACAACGTCCTCGGGCATGTCTACATACACTACACAACCTCTGGCTTCTAAGGCAGTTCGCAGTCGGTTTACTATCTCTCGACTGTAACGATACTCTTCCAGCGAATTGTCGGGGCTACGTTTGCCACCAACATTCTTACCGTGTGCTGTTCCTAAAATTACAACTTTCATAATTTTTTATATACAAATTTCGTGATTTTTTATATTCTATTCAAGCACTACACGAGTGGGCTTCTTGCGGTAGTATATCTTCCGCATAACATCGTCTATGGCTCCAACAGCATCTGTGCCGTAGCTCTCGCTCTCGCCTTTGTTCGTGAACTTGTACCACTTCGACACTATCATTGCAACGAAGTAGGAGAACAGAGAGGTGCCGATGCTGCCGTTCAACGACTCGTCATAGCTGTTGCTCAACTCCAGCTTCACAACGTAGTTCTTGTCAAGTTCTACACCATGACTCACTGGTTGGTCGCTTACAGACACCAAGAAGGGTTTGAACTGCTCCGTCGCTCCGTTGCAAGCCTCCACCCAAAAGCGTTCAAGCATCATACGGTCGTCGTCAGTAGTGAAGATGCGGTCGTAGGCTGTTGCGTCGCCCTGCATCTTTTGACCGGTGTAAGAGGTCGTCTTTGCCACCTCATCATATACGTTTGCTTTGTTTACTGTCAGTTCTATTGTCTTCATAATGCAAATTTAATGGTTGTCACACGCTCATTACTTTTATTTATTTCTTCGACAAATATTCAGCAATGGCTTCCGCTATCTCCTTCGGGTCACTTCGGTGCGCTGCTATGGCTTTGGCAAGTGCGCCTACTTCCTTCATTTCCCTACTCTCCTTTGCATCGGCTGGCTCCATAATGCTCTTTATCTCAATCGTCGCAACAAAGAGTACAGCTATCAGCGTAAACAAGGGGAACGTGTACAGAGTCCAGGAGTTGAAGATATGCAGGAACACGAAACCTGCTATCTGAACGGCATCCAGTACCATCATGGCAAGGATGGCGTTATAGTATCTCGATAGCTTCTGTATAGTGCGTTGCATCTTGTCGCTCCGTATGCGGTCGCCTCTGGTGTGCGCCTTTCTGATACCTGCCCAGAAGTCAAGGGCGATAAAGAAGAGTGGTGTGATAAGCAGTCCCACCATAAGGAACATCACCACTATCAACTGTTCTGAAATTGTGTAGCTCATAGGTTTAACGTATTAATAATTTTGTAACACTACCGAGGGCTGCTCCTAATACGGTAAGTCCCCAGTCTATCCAGTCCCATTCTCCTCCCCAGCTTTTGTCCTTAAACTCCAGCGACGAGGCTGCAATAACACCTGCATACATACCGCAGTATGCGCTGTCCGAACACACTCCGATAGCATAGCCGCCTGCAAGGTGCTTTAAGCGGTTGCTCTGTTTGAGCCATGCAAAAATCTTTTTCATAAATAATAGGTTTGGGTTTAACAATCTTCTAACAGTTTCTCGTAGTCTACGCTGTCTTTCTCTTGCCAGCCTGCTTCTAAGCACGCATTGACGTGGCACACCATGCCTTGATAGAAAGCGTCGAGTTCTTCCTCGGTGTTCAAGCTGATCACCGTTGATGAGGTCTCTCCTTCAGCAATGTTGTCGTACACTCGTATCTTGACTGGAAGGTTCTTGCTGATATAAGCGTTTGCATAGTTACGCTGATTGGCATCACTAAGCCACACTTGTTTACCTGCCCACTCGTAGCCACTGACAATCTTTGCGTCGGTCAATCCGTTCACATGAGCTTCTATCACTTCACGCAGTTCACTGACACTTGGCTTGTGGTCAAACCTCGCTCGATAGTTGTAGCCGTTGCCGTTCTCCTCACCATAACCGAAGAAGAGAATGTAGCTTCTTGACGACACTCTCACTACTCCGTCCTGCCGTTCGTTCGCTCCAAAAATCTTTTCCATCGCTTTTCGTTTTTATGGGTTACTAATTGAAGGTGTAGCGCACGCCCTTGCCGAAACTATCCATGCCTATGGTGGTACCAAAAGGCAATACCTTTCGTTCTTTTGCTAAGCGAAGATATTGCAACTGACGTTTGTCCGAAGTGAAATACTTGGCTTTTGTGCCATTGTCAAACTGGAATTGTACCAGTGTGCGCATTCCGTTCTCTGTGGGTACATCTTCCTCAAAGTCAAGTATGACGATGTGAAGGTTTACCAGAGTGCCAAGTTTCACTCGCTCGCCAACAAATTGCTTCTTGCCGTCTTCGGGTTGATACACTAAACCGAGGTTCTTAAACTCTTCCATATCTTTTCTCTTGTCGATTATCGTCTGCATAAGGTGTCTGCAATTTCCCCATTTTGCCATGCCGTAGAAACTACCTATCAATTTGCGCCTTCGGCTCCTGCTCTTCACCTTTGCCATGTGGCGTGCAAAGCGTTGCTTGGTGCGCTTCCTTATCCTCGCCTTGTCTCCGTCATAGATGAAGCCGAGGAAGTCGATGCCTTCACTCAATGGACGGATGGCTTCACTGGGCTTTATCTCGAGTCCTAATGCCTCTGCTTCGGCATGTAGTTTCTCTCGTAGCCACCAAAGACGTTTCTTTGTCTTTGCCAAAATCAGAATGTCGTCGCAGTAACGGTAGTAAAACCTTGCTCCGTACTTCTCTTTCATCCTGTGGTCGAGTTCGCTTAGCAGCAGGTTACCGAAACATTGTGACGAGCGAAGACCGATTGACAATCCTTTGGGCATCAGCTCTATAAAGTTGTCGAGTATCGGTAACAACACTTTGTCCTTGATGTATCGTCGTATCACCTGCTTCATCAGTATCTGACAGATGCTCTCGTAGAACTTACGGAAGTCGCTTTGAAAATAATAGCAACAGTCTTCCATGTTGTGACGAATGTCGGAACGCATCTTCCTAAATAGCTTGTGCATTCCTCTGCCTTTGATACTGGCGCAACTCGTAGGGATAACAGTCGGATAGACGTAGCGTTCTACTACTCGCATCACAGCGTTGCAGCCGATGCGCTCTTCCACTGGTGGCGACTGTACCTTTCTAATCTTGTTGCCATCCTTAACCTCAAACTCCTCAAACCGTGTAATCCTAAAGCTGCCGTTTCCGATGGTTGTAGCAAGACGGTTGATTATCTCTTCTTTCTTGCTTCTATAGTATTCCTTCGACCATTTCGATAGGTCACAGGTCACTTCATCAAACGACGCTTCAAGATTACTTCGGTCGATGATTTCATTTATGAGGTTGCCATATCTCTTCATTGGCTTATTGATTTCTTCTCGTTCCGCAGTCGTTAAGGCTTTCACCTGCATTGCTGCATCTACTCTCCTATGATAGACTGCACCCTTGTCATGTTTCCGCTTTCCTGTCCATAAAGACAGCTTTTGCCGAGGCTCCGTCCTTTCGTCGGCAGCTCTGCCCATACATGGGCGATGCTGGAGCGACGATGTTATTCACTCCAGAAGGTGTGGAGTGTTAGGGATAGTTGGCAAGACGCACACCGTTATTCGTATTCGAATTCGACGAAGCGTTATTCGCATTCGAGTTGACGAGACCGCCATTCGCATTCGCATTGTTGTTCGCACGACCGACACAGCGACGTCAAGGACTTCCGCCTTTGTTTTGTTCCCACGGCTACGGCTACGTTTCGACGCTTCCGTTTCCGCTTATTCAGACGATTGGGTTATTTATTTTTATTGTTTGTTATATTATTTGATATTCACTATATGCCGTACATGGACAGCTTTTCTGTTATGGTGGTCGGGTCGGCTTGACAGCCGACCTCTCCATTCTATTGCTTTTTCGTATCATCATATTCTCCCAAGTTATTTTCAATCAGTTTGTCAATCTCTGCATCGTTGCTCAATATTCCAGAGAAGGCAAGACGCACACCGCTATTCGAACTCGAATACGACGAAGCGTAATACGCATACGAGTAGACGAGACCGCCAAACGCACTCGCATAGCTGTTCGCACGACCGACACAGCGACCAGATGCGCCACTATACCATGTTCCTGCACAGAAGCATGTCACCCACTTGCTGGTATCGTTGTTCACTGAGCTTGCGAGTATGTCACAGAAGCGACCAAGCCTTATTCGAGCAATGTTATAGCCCGATTGTGTAGGATATGGTACCACTCGCTCGGTGTCGGTATGTGGATCATAGATGTGGGCGTTGCCGTCCACGGTTCCCACTTGTGAGCGTTTGCTTGCCTTCCACTCCTTGAATGTGCTTATGTTTACACCGATGAAGTCCATAACCTCCCAGTTGCAGGCGATTGCGCCTTCCACGTTCCACACCTTGTTGGCACCGCTATGCACACCGTTTATAGTGTCCATGCCTGTCTTGTCTTTGCTTCCAGTGGTGTACTGTGAGCCACAACCGAAGCCGTAAACACTTTGGTCGTCACGGTTGCCACTCCAGCACAACGAGAGTATGGCAAGTATCTTCGACTGCTCATAGCTTATTGAGTGATAGCCCTTACCTCGCATATGGCATAGGTTCAACATGTCTTGGTAGGTGTAGTTCATTGCGCCTACTGGGGTTGATGTTGGGTTGCCTTCATCGTCGTAGCTCCACTCTATACTGGTGTTCTGAGTACCATTGCCGCATCGTGTCTTCTTACCAGAGAGACTTCTTGCTCTTACAAGGTCGTCCACACTCATGCCATAAATACCCACCAAGTCTGCCTTGTGCTCTACCCAGCCTGGCTCTATGGCTTCAATGTCGTCGCTATCCACGGCAAACACTTCCTTTGTTTGGTCTATGCTACTTAGGCAGGTGAAGTAGAACCATTTGGCACCACTCGGAACGTCACGGAAGAGATAATCATCTTCTAAGAAGTCAAGAGGTGACATCGCTGTACCTGTGACAGATACCTGCGCCTTCTCGATTACCACATCATCGTCGCCTATGAACACGCCACCAAACATAGCGTTATTCAGACCGTAGTATCTTACCTGCTTCATGCCTCGCACGTCTATGCGGTAAACTGAACAGCTCGCTACTGACGACATCATTTCTTCGGTAAAGGGCTGACCTTCTGTTACAGAGTTGAGAGAAATGCCGACACCTGCTCTGTAGATGAGTCCTGCAAGTCTGCCACTGACTTTCTCTGTCCATGATGCCACTGGCTCCTCGTCTCCATAGTTCAGCAGGATATGCTTCTCTTGCACCTTGATGTCATTGATGCCCTTGTACCAGAAGTGACAGAACCTTGCCAACGAGTCGAAGCCTTTTCCCAAGTTGTCGGTGTAGTCATAGTCCGTACCATCGTGATACTTGGTGTTGTCGCTCTTCTTCAAGAGTTTCATCGTTACGGCACTGCCGTCTCTGTTGGGCGTTGCCTGCACTGGCACACAATAGCGTCGTATGATGTTGATGTAACCACTTGGCACATACTTGTTGTTGTACTTGTAGCCTGTCTTGTTGTCCTCATTCGTGATGTTCTGAGGGTCTTGCTCAAGGTCGCTGATGGTGTACTGGGTGTACAGCGCATTGTGCAGTTCAAGCTCGGGGAAGTAGCTCTCGTATGTCTTGTACAGACTTTGTTCTATCATCTGTGTCAAGATGTAGCGTCCAGTCAGTCCGTCACACTTGTCTTTCAACTCGCTGCCTATGCCTCTTGCACCAGAGTCTATGAGCGACTGCAACAGCGTTGTGTCGCTACGCACATTGCCCAATTTGCAGCTAATCTCTGCTATCCTCGCACCGCCACTGATTGCATCTTTCAGCATAGTCATGGTGTCGATTTTGTCACAACCTCGTATCTCAAACCTTGTCACGTCGCTCATGCCGCCTATCGTCAGACCGCCATTAGGATATGTCAGCAACGGTAGGTTCACAAACTGCAATGAGGTCATGGTCGAAGGAAGGTGAAGCACGCTGATAGGAGCACTCTCCGCAGGGGTGAAGGTCTTTAAGCTGCTGCCTTCGGCAAGCACTTCCTTTAGACGAGGGCAATTCTTTGCACTCAACACGGCTATCTTCGTGTTTCGTATGTCGATACGTTTCAAGAACGGCATCGTTGGCAAGTTCAAGCCTGTCAGAAGTCCAGTGGTGTAGGCTGGGCTGTATGCTTCGCCTCCTACTATCAACTCTTCAAGCAACGTGCAATACTCCAGCGAGAAGCCGTCCGACTTCGGGGTACACTTGGAAATGTCGAGCTTTGCAAGTTTGCTGGCTCCGAAGATGTATATCATCTTACCGCTTTCTTGCGCATCGCTAACACGCATAGTATAGCTCTCGCCTGCAAGCAGGTGGCACGAGTCGGCACACATATCCGCTCTATCCTCACCAAGTCCGAAGAAGCCGTCTTGCGCTGCCGTGATGGTTATCTCTATCTTGCCCATCATACGAGCCTTGAATGGGTTTGTATAAAGGTCGCCAACTTGATACTGACCGTCGCAGAACTCGAAACGCTTGCGCTGATAGTCGGGGAGGTCGTCGAGTCGAAGACCATGCAGGGCGTAGAAGTACTGGTCGGATGCTTTGGAGTTCTGAACATACTTACGCTCACCATCGAATGATGAGATAACCTTTGCCCACTTCTCCAGTCGCTTTGTTACCCAGTAGTAGTAGCAACCGCTTGCGCTGAATGGCTTGATGTTGTTGTATGTCACAGAGCGCATGGCTCCTGCTACTTGGCTTAGTGTAACGGTGCTGCTTCCTTCGTCGTCAAGCCAGAAGGCTCCTGCCTTGTAGGTCTGTTGGAACAACACGCTATCCCAGCCTTGATAGAGGTGGCTCGTGCGTGCATCCATATCCCAGGGAATGGTAAGTCCGCAGTCGTTGTCACTGCCGTCTACGCAGTCTCCGTCATACCAATGGTTCAGATACATTCTCACTCGTCCGTCGGTATCCAAGTAGAAAGCTATCATCATGTTCTTGCTTCGTTGGTCTACGGATGCTTTGTAGTCACTGGCTACGGTGTAGCATAGTGCGCTGAGTACGTTGGCTTCCTTATGCAGCTCCTTCTCCCACTTGGTAAGGCGGTTTGCCGTGCTGCCGCTAACGGTCTCACCGTTGATGGTGATGTCTCCGTCGCTCTCGGTGAGGTGGTGGTTACACTGCTGGCAGAACGACAACCATTTATACAGACGGTAAGGCACCTTTTCGCCTGCCTCGTACTTCTCGTTCAAGTCGTCGTTGTCGGGATAACGGCTTTCGTAGTAGCTCATCCATATTGGTTTGCCGCTGCTCTCGTCCACACGCATCATGTCTTCGACACTGTTCACGCCCTGCATCCAGTTCAGATAGTCGTACTTCAGAAGCTCGTAGCACTCAACTGGATTCACCACTCTACCCGTAACACTCCACTTGTTAGTCTGCTTGTTGAAGGTCATGGTGCCAGTTGTCTCTATCCAGTTACCGCCCTTATACTGCATGTAGTAGCCGTCACTGGTCTTATAGACTGTACCCCAGTCAAGTTCCGATACGTTAGTCGCAAGCAGCTCGGCTTTGCTCTGCACGGTCTCCGTCGGCTTATCAACGGCTCCCACTTCTTCCATCTTGCCGCTGCCGTCATTCTCAATGACATGGTATTTCTCTCCACACCATTCACTAAGCACATAGATTGTGCCTGCAACGAGCTTTGATGTGTCGCTCAATACCTGCTGCTTCAAGTCGGAAAGACTCTGCTCTTTCGTGGTTACAATCTCCTTGAAGTCGCCATAGTTTAGGCAGGAGGCATTGTAACCTTTCACCTTTTGGAAACCGTAGAAGGTTGCGTCGCCCTTGTCTGCATTGAAGTTGCCTTTGGCATGGAAGTATGCTTTGGCTGGGTCGCAAGCGTCGGTATGGCTCATTTGGTGGTCGGTACGGAACAGAGCACATGGAATACTGTCGATGCTCGTCATTATCTTGAAATCGCCCTCAGAGTATATCTGTGCAGGGGTCATGTACTTTTCGCCCATTGCTATCTGGGTGTCGTTCATCAGCTCCATCATGGCTCCGTTATGAGCACCGCAGGAGTCTGAATAGTCCACCTTGATAGTGGTGATGTCGGTGTACTGACCGCTTTCTCTTACTTGGAGCTTGTTCTTCTTTGCCATCGAAGCTGCCAAGTCATACTTAGCAAGTACTTCTTCATTGCCAGGGAACATTGCGGCAATCTCTTCTCTTGTGTACATCATGCGCATACCGCCCTTGTTCTTCTTGTGCTTTGCTTTCTTGTTTTTGATAGGACGAAAAGAAGAGGTGGTACCTTGATTTGAGGTCGGGTCGGCTGTGATAATCACGTTCTGCCATGGTCGGTCGGGGAAGTAGACGTACCAGTCCAAAAGGAACGTGGTCTTCTTGTCTCCGTCAAGACTCTCCAAGTGGTCGGGATAGTTCTCCGCAACGTCGGCTGTGTCGGCATTTTTAGTAAGCACTACGACACAGAGTCCTGCATCTAAGCACTTCTGCATACTCGGCATGTCCTTTGTCACGCCTTCGGCTTTCTGACTCACGAGCACGTCGTTCTTCTCATACTCCCTGATCATCGCCTCGGTGTCGGTCAAGCCTACGAGGTAGTTGTCAAACGCCTGCTTGAACGTGTAGTAGGTGTTCCACATCTTCAAGCTATACAGATAGATGTCGGCATCGGTGCCGTCCCATTCAAGAGCTGCTTCCGATACTGCAAACTGTCCTGCAACGTAAGGCACGGCTCCTGCCTCGTCTCCATCCTTGAACACCTTTATCATTCCGATACCACCGAAGGGGGCTATGCTTGTCGGCTCCACAACGATGTCGAAACGGTGGACGGCATTTACAGAGTATGGTACGGTGCATGATGTCTTGCCGTCCGTGGTGTCACCATTGGTATATACCACCAGTTTCTCACCAGTTAGCACAAAGCCCATCTTCTCGCCTGCACATTTCATGAGCACTGTATTACGGTCGGCTACGTTCTTCACTTGGGTGGTGAAGGTCAGAGCACTACCATTGGTCTCGATTGCGCTGTTGGAATATGGCTTGATGTTACTCGTGGCGGTCACGTCCTCGGCAATACGCAATGCCATGCGTCCTTTGTCTGCATCGGTGCCGTAGTCACTGGTGCCGTAGCTGTCCTTCACAAAGCCGTTGCTCGAATAGTTACTGCCCTTGACAAAGATTTCTACTTCCTTGCCGTCTGACGTGGTGGCGACAATACGCTTGTCGGTGTCGGTATTGCTTCGGCTCGTCATGTCGATGCCGAACAATGCACCTGCCGTCTCTGATATATCGACGAGGCTTCCTTCTACTGTGTTCACGCAATCTTCTGGCTGAACAGAACTGCCACACTTGGCACGCACTTTCAGCTCGTCGCCTTGATTGTAGGTCGTCAGTCGCTTGCTGATGGTGTATGTCTGGTTGCGGTTCATGGCTTTGGAGCCAATGGTCTCCTTAGTGTGTTGCGTAGCGTTCTCCAGTTCTATCTCAACCGTCGGAACTGACAAGTTGCGCTGATAGCAGGCTACATCAATGTCGATGCTTTCAAGAAGTTTCTTCTTGCCGTTGCTGCCGTCACTCCAGCGTGCAAGCACGATAGGGGTGTTGTAGTCGCTCAACGTGTCGTCTTGCTGTATAACCATTACTGAGGTGTGAAGCACATTGCCCTTTACGCCACTCGACACGTCTTCGCCTTGTATGCGTATTGCATAGGCTCCGTGTGATAGCCCAGCAGGGTTTATAAGCACACCATGCGAATAGGTGTCGCTGACGGTGATACTCTGCAGCAGCTTCCATTCACCATCACGATACATCTCTACTTTGGTGAGAATACCCTTGTCGCTCGAGTTGTTCGGGAACTTGAACATAGGGATATTCTTGGCATTGCCGTTCACTTCAAGAGAGGTGTCCTTAGTGTAGTTAAGGGTCTGAACGCTGACGCACGTCACATCGACTGCTATCAAACTCAAATTCTTTGTGGCTGTGTTACCGCTATCATCGGTTATCACGGCTTGCAAAGGTATCTCGCCTGCACTTGTGCCAAGACTGCTAAGGTCGAAGCTGAAGGAGAAGTCTTCGTTGCTTGCGCTCGATGCCTTCTTGGGTTCAAAGGTGGCGACGGTCTTCTTGGTGGTACGGTTGACGAACGCAACCTTCATGATGCTGTTGTAGTTCTCCATGCTGCCCACCTTAGTCACACTCATAATGGACGCTTCGGCTATGAACGTACCGCCTGCCTTTTCGTACAATGGGTTTTCTTTCCACTGCACGGCAATGATGGTTCCACTACCGCCACCACTTCCAGTGCCTACGGCAAACTGCTGCTCGTCGCCAATGGTGTCACCTGCCGAGTTCACCATAGCGACCTTTATAACGCCTTCGGTTTCTGTGTCTACCTTCAAGTTCGTGGGGATGAGGTTATAGCCGCCACCAGTGGACAGGGCATCCTCACCGCCTTTCTCTAAGGTGTCTTTGGCTGTCAGCTTGCCGCCACCGCCAAAGTCTTTCCATAGACCTACTTCTTTGAAGTCGCTTATCTCGCCCTGAAACTGCTTGGTCTCCATTTCGTTCTCACCAGTCTTGTAGCTTATCACAAGTCCTCGCTTGGCATAGTTCACGCCTGTCTTCTGCTGATAGGCGATAAGCGCATCTACTGCGCTGCCTAATGTATAGGCTCCGCCAGTAGGCGTGCCGCAAAGCTCGTCAATGACAAGGTGGGTCTCGCTTCCTGCTGCGAGCGAGCCGAAGTCTTTCCAGTTGTCGGTGTCAAACCAGTTGTTCTCAGTTACTGTCTTTCCAACATATTGGTAGGTCTTCCAAATGCCTGCGCTCAACTCGAAGGAAACGATAAGACCGCTAACGGCTTTCTCGTCTTTCCATGCTGCATGGATGGCACTCATGCTCTCGTTGTCGCTGTCGCATAGCACATAGTAGCCACTTATTGGCACCTCGGTTGTGGCGTTGAAGATGCTTGCAGGCGTGTTCTTCGGGGCAATGGCTACCATGTCGCCACCCTTCCAAATGTAAGGGAGGCAGTTCGTAAGGTCAAGGTATAATTTGCTACTGTCTGCTGGGATTTTCATCCAAGACACTTTATACTGACCTGCGACTCCATAGCTTTCTCCTCTGAAGAGTTCCTTTGTGTTCGGTGCATACCAATAAGCTCCTTCTATTGCAATTGGAGTTACAACAAGCTGACCGATTTCAGTCGAGGCGGTTCTGTTGTTCATCCAATAGTTTACTGGAATTATCTCGTCAAATTCATCGGGGATTATTGCCGAGTCCAACTTGCCGTCGCTGCCTATTACCGCAACGTCTTTTGCCTGCAACTCTTTTATCTCCTCTGAAAGTTCGTTGAAGCGTTCGGCTGTGATGCCAAGACTTACAAGGTCGGTGCCGTCATATCGGTAGATGTCGCCCGTCAGAGTATTGTGGAAGATGCTGTACTGGGTTGGGGTTGCATAATCATCCGTGTAGTCTTTCTGATTGACCCAACTATCATAAAATTTTGGAAACGTCAACTCACCGTCACTTGGCTCTAAGACAGAAGCAAGAAACTTCTTATGCACTGTGTCCCACACGATATTGTTCCATTGCGCTGTTCCTGCCTTTATGATTTCTACATTAGAGACAAAACCTGCAAACGGGGCAAACTTCAACTTCTTATCAACGGTTGTAATAAGAGCTTTCAGACTTCTGTCTATTTCGCCTATCTCGGATTTTCTGTCCGTATTCTCCTGCTGCAAGGTAGCTACGTTTTTATTTAACGTGCCTATCTCGCCCTTCCTTGTAGTGTTCTCCTTCTGCAAGGTTGTGACATTGCTCTCGATCGTGCTTATCCTGCTCCAGTCGAGACTGTCTATACCGCCTGTCTGTCCAGTGTTTTTCCATACGCCTTCTTCGGCACACAGATATACAGTGGCAGGGATGGTGTTGCCAACGGTTGCCCACATGCCCACTTCGGGATTGGGGTACTTAGCTTTTAGGGCAGAAAGACTCTCAAACAAGCCACAGTTGGGCTGCTTGATGGCTTTCGCACGCAACACTCCGCCTACTGTCAAGTCGTTGTTCACGGTAAGGTCGCCCTCAACGGTCTCCAGCTTGCGAGCCGTAGAACTGGTAACGGTGGCTGCGTTCTCCCATATCTGGTCGTACTTGTTCCAGCGATGCTTAACACCGCCAATGGTAAGGAAATCGCCTTCCTTACCGCCTTCGGGATATTTCGCCCACACAGCGTCAATGGAGCTGAATGAGCCTAAGTTATTGATGTCGTTCATTTCATCAGTTCATTTGCTATGTTAGACATACTTGCTGCTAAATCGGTTTGCCCTGTGCTCAATGCTACAAGGTATGCCGTGTAATACACAATGGCTCGGTGGAGTTTCTCGCACAACTCTATACCGCCTTTCTCTATGCGTGGAAGGGGTATGTATCGGGCACGTTTCACAAACACCGTTGAACCGCCAGTGCAGGAATAGAACTCCAACACTTGACCTATCGGCTGTGTCGTTATGGCGACGATGGGTTTCTGAGGACAACCACGAATGCCTGGATAACGGCTTTGCTGCTGCGCATACAAGGGGTCGTCCTCACTAATGGCTACTGTCACGGCTCGGCTCCAGTCGCTCATCTGAAAGGTAACGAGGCGCATGAAGTCGTCGGGCAATGCTATGAAGCCCATGCCATAACCCACACGGCTCTTCCAACCGATACTCTCACCAAACGCCTTGCCTCCGTCCAATAGGTACGAAGGGGCTTGGTTCTCTACGATGCGTGCTGCATCGACTATCTTGCTCTCGATGATTTCCTCCAAAGAAAGGGTGTCGATGTCGCCAGTTGCCAACAACTGGCTACTGGTCATGTTCTGGTCGAGCGCAATGCGGATTTCACGCTTCAACTCACTAACCTCGTATCTCATGTTCGTTTTCTTAAGAATAAAAAAAGGGACGGCTACTGTTGCAATGCGGCAGGTTTCATGTGCCGTGCTAACAGTTATAGCACCGCCCCTCGTTACTATTAACTACTACTCTATGCCACGGAACACGATGTTGTGCTCTTCTGCGGCACGATACACACTTACATTACTACGAAGGCTGCTTCGGGCAGTGCCGAAATTCTCACAGAGATAGTCACGAGCATCATCAAGGTCTGTAACATCAATGATTGCCTTACCGTCGGCTGATACGGTTGCCTCGCTGTCTTCTGCTGTTTCTGCTTCTGAAGCATCAGTAGAATTTTCACCATCGGATGGCTCCGTCTCTTCATCGTTGATGGGGTCGCTCATAGGCTCCTCATCATCGACTGATGCTGCTGTTGGTGCCTTTGATGTGCCGTCAGCATCAAGAGCTGTTCCTGCAATTGCACTCGCTGTTGCTGCCTGTCCACCTAAATGGTTTCCTTCATTGGCATGCTGACCACGGACAAACTCTTTGAACTTGCCTGTGCCCTCTATCTCTCGAAGGAGGAATATCTTGCCATTCTTGAACTCCTTGCTGTTCTCTATGATTGCCTGCGTCATAGGGTTTTGAGTTGTGAACTCGGCAGGTGTCACACCATAGCCAGTAAGACTGCCTCCGCTGAAATGTACTTTCACCGTAGCCTTACCGCATTCAATGAGTGCAACCCATTCCATGTAGCCACTAACTCCATACGTTTTTCTTTTTGCGTTCATACTTTATTCTATTTTTTGAATGTGCGATACCAACAAAAAAGGGGCGGACGGTGTGACCCATCCGTCCCAGTGTTGTTTAACTTTTCATTGTAATAAGCTCAACTACTCTTCAGTAGCCATAACCTCACCGTGGAACTCGCTCCATGCCTTACCGTCATACTTCCACATCTGACCGTTCTGCGCCTTAGCGTTGATGCCTGGGCAGTCGCAAAGCAGATAATATACGGTACCTGCAACAAGGTCGCCCTCGGTCGGTGCGGTCTCGGCATCCCACATAACGAAGGCTGTTGCGCCCTCGGTTGCTGCGTCGCCTTCACCGTCAATCCAGATGTGGCAGCTACCCTTCAGTGCAAGAGCATCCCAAACGAGTACACCAGTACGTGTAGCCTCCTCACCGTCTACACGGTCGGTGAAGCTGTGCTCGGTTGTACGCTGATAGTGTACAAGACGATCCTCGCCAATCAATGCACCGCTGTTACTCCAGCCAAGACGGTCAAGGGTCGGCTCACGCTTAATCTCGATGTCACCAAACACGGTGTGGATATTGGTAATCTCCCAACCAAGTTTGTTGGTCTTTACCGTGATGTTTACCTCGGGATGCTTAGAGAAGTCGATGCACTGGATTTCCTCAAGCAGGTTCTTGCCTGAAAGGAGAAGGGCGGTCTTAGGAACGTCCTCGCCAGTGAAGAACATCTTGGCAAGAGCGATGAACTTCTCGTATGTCCACTTGCCCTTGTGCTGCAACTCACGCTTGAACTGCCAACGCACGCCCTCGGTGAAGTAGATATACTGCATACCCAACTTCGGAACGTTCACCTTGAACTTGCCCTTGCGACCTGCCCAAAGGGTACGATTGCCACGAACCTTGAAGTTCGCAATAGCTTGCTCGGCAATCAATGCCTTTGTGAATGGGATGCGCTTCTTCTGAGAGTCGAAGTAGTCAGATACAATCTGGTTCATGCCTCGCTTCTGGAGATATACTCGACTGGGCTGAGGAACAATGAGGTCGGGGTCTACTTCTTTCTGTGTCTCATAGAGAGCGTTAGAAAGGATGGTACATACGGTGCCTGCTGGGATTTCGGGTATCTTACAATACTCGTCAGTGGGCTGTGCCTTCGTACCGTTCACGGCACGCACAATGGGGTTGCCACTGGCTGCATCGTGACCCACAACGAACAACTGCAGAGGCTTGCCTACGGTCTTTGTCTTACCGTCTTCTGCATAACCGTCTACGCCTTCCACAAGCAAGGTGCCGTATGGGCGTGGAATGTTCTGGTCTTCTGCGCTAAACGGAAGGATGCCTGTATTGCCAGTAGTGGCGGCAAGTTTTTCGGTTGTGGTTACAGAGCTGCGTGGCTCGTCAATCATAAAGTGGTCTACCTCGGGAGAGTCAATCTTGACTTTCTTTGCTTTGAGCATGAGGTTCATAAGAGGGGTGTCGTCCGAATTGAACTTAAAAAGTTCATCGTCGATGTCTACCTCTACAAAGTTACCGCCATCAATACCGCCTGTTGCTTCGGCTGCACTCGATACGGTTGCAGGTGCACCACCTGCCTGGGTCTGCAAACCTGCCGTGCCAGTACCTACGGCTACGGTGCCTGTTGCTACGCTTACTTCTTCTGCCATAGTTTTAACAATTTTAATGGATTTGAATTATAATTACTTACTCGCTTTACTACTTGGCTTCCTCTGCAAGACCGAAGATGCCACGGTTTGAACGCTTGGTAGTTGCGCCACTTCCCTTGCCACTGTTGAGGTTAGGAATGCCGTCACCCTTTTGTCGCTTGCGCAACTTCTCCTCAATCTTGGTGTTCTTGCCTCTCACTTCGCCTTCATGATTAGCCTCTTCAACAGCCGTGTCGTAGTTCAGTGCCTTCATTGCCATACCAATGGTCTCGGCTGTGAACTTGCCCATGACAGCATCACGAGTAATGCCAATGAGAAACTCCATTGCTCCGTCTACCTGCTCGTCGCTGAGTCCGTTCTGCTGCTGATAGTCGGAAATTACCTTCAAACTCTCTTCGAGGTTCTTTTGGTAGATGCCGTCAAGTTCCTTCTCTTTGGCGACACGTTCAACAAACTCTTTGTTGGCGTCGGCAATCTCCTCTTGGCGGTCGGGGTCGTTGATTGCATCGGCAATGTCAGTACCAAACTGGCGGACGAGTTCTACGGCTGGGTCTTTGCCGTCCTTCCAGTTCATGAGGAATTTAGCACTACGAGGGTCGCTGCTGAACATATCACTGAACTTGCCCTCACGCTCCTTGTACCCCGACAACTGCTTGTCGTAATCATCGTAATCATCGTTGATTTGACCGAAGAATACTTCGTCGTCGTCGAAGTCACGGTCGGGGTACTTGCCTTTCATGCGCTCCTTGAATTGGTCACGCTTGCTTTTAACTTGGCTATTTTCAACCTTTTCCATATTTGCTTTGATTTTTCGATGATTATTGATGCAAAAATAACATGGTTTAGGCGTTCATTACTTTTATTTATTTCAGCACAAAACATTAACTTTGTCTATACACTTGAACTGTCAAGTGGCTGCAATAACAATCTGAAACAACTTACTTTACCGCATCGGTGGAAACTTAATAATGAAACATAAAGGAAGTAAATTTGAGTATGAAGAGGAACGTGATAAAGACCTCATGCGTGCATATCGTGAACAAATTGCGATATGCGACACTATCGTGCTTTCTGAAATTTTCACTAAGGTGGTACTCATGCCTGCATCAAGATTTTGGGTTAGTGAGGAAAGGGCGTGCATCGTCATTGGAAAGATGATGCGTGGCGACTCGTTGCATAAGATGAGACCTACAACAAGGGAAATGTACCTTGAAATTTACAGAAGGGTTTGCAGCATAAAGAAAGAGCAGCCTAACAAACCGCTTTCGGAAATAGTTTTCCAAGTGGTTGGTCAGCCTGCTCCACAATTTTATCTTACGCCAGACTCGGCTCGGGTTATTGTCACTAAGATTAAGCGTCGGTTCTACGAGAAGAACAAGAAACGATTGCGACACATGTTCAACAGCATATAAAACGGCAGGAGGTGTTTCCCCTTCTGCCGTTTATATTGTTGCTGCACTTATGGCTCGCTTGCGCTTCACTGCCATTCGCTTCACTCTTGGAACAATGGTCGGTACCTCCATTTCGTAGAAACTGATATGCAAACCAATGGCTCGTGTCATTAGCAGGTCGTCATGCTTGCCAGTGATAGCACCAAAGGCTCCATTCTTTTTCTTCTCGTAGCATAGATACTCGTCAAGACAGCGTGCGTCTCGTTCCACATACAACTGCTCACGGATAACCTTAACAAGCGTACTGATGATTTTCGGCTTTGTAGCAACGTTGGTATGGAAACCATATTTCTTTGGCTCGCCTTCTTGTATCTCTTCGTCGCTTTGCTTACGGGCATAGAGGTTACTATATACGTCCTTTATTTGGTTGAGGATATAGCCAGACATATCACCGTCCACCTGTCGCTCCTTGTCGTGGGTCTCGAGCGTATTACTTTCTATCACAAGCAGAGCGTTGTCATAGAAGGCTGCTATCTGTGCTGCCTTCCACGCCAACATATCCATGTCTATGTGTCCGTACCATTGTGCTACTACTACTGGCTTGCCGCCTTCCATTTGGTTAAGACGGTCAAACACTACGATAACACTCCAGTCGGCTTTCTTACCTCTACCGCCAATATCCACAACAACAAGATAGCGGTCGGTGACTTCTTCTTTATCATCAACATCTGGCTTTGACCATACCCACAACAAGCCTTGCTTGTCTTCTTTGAAGCGGAGGTTGCTAAGTGCGTCCTCGCCTTCGTCACCATCGGCATACACATCGCCAACATACTTTGGTGCCTTGCAACACTTCTTGAACTTCTCAACATTGTATTTGTCGAACACTCTTGCTCCACTATGAACAAAGGCTTCAACATCATCACTGGGGTACTCACTCGCCATGTCGCCATGATCTGTGTACTTGCTGCGCTCCAATATGTACCAGTTGATAGCTTCGAGGGTTGCGCCCTGCTCCCACAACCACCATAGGTATTTGCCGCTTTCCTCACGGTCACTGGCTGCATTGGCATTGTTGCGGTTCTCCCATAGCTTGGTGGCAAAAGTATTGATGTCGTCAATAGGAGCCGAATACTGCTCAATCTCAAACCAGGAGATAAACAGAGCTTCAAACTGTGACTTCTTATTCTTGGCTGCATCATACTCTCGTTGGAAGAAGTTGCCTGTACCGTTAGCTGTCGATTCGTACACAATCATTGTGTATGGCTTCAACAGAATACCAGAGCAAGCCGAACGCACAATCTGCTCGGGGGTCTTACCGTCTGTCGTTACCCATAGACCAACCTCGGTACAATGTACAAGGTTGTAGTCGCCACCTCGGGCAGAGTTCGGCTTCTCGGCTGTGCCTACCTTTATTTTGCAGTTCCTTTGAGGAATACGGTGTATGTTACCACTCTGTCCTACACCTACTATCTTGGGTTCTGTCTCGTTGTAGGCTTCGCCCATCTCATAGAGCATACTTACAGGATACTCCTTGATGAGCTTGTCGAACATGTCCTTCACCTCGGTAGAAGCATCTTTCACATGACCGACAATAAGGCTGTTCAAGCCTACCTTGTGTACGAGCTGCAACCACGCCATGTATATCTGCGTGGCGGTACTGCCTCCCCACTGACGTGCTTTCAGAAGGATTAGACGGATTGGTTTGCCCTGCAATCTGCGACGCTCAAAGCGCATTATCAACTTGCGCTGAGGTCGGTTCAAACGAAAATGTACGTCCTCACCACCTCCTTTTTGTTTGATGAAAACGTACATTGCAGCCCAAAATGCGAAGTCATGCTTCGCTCGAAGCCGAACAAATTGCTCTATTACCTTTTCCTTGTCTTCCTCTGAATACTCCACATTCATGTAGTCCTCCAAGAATTTGCGGATGCTTCCTGCCTCTAAGAGCTGCTGCACAAGTGGCACCTTTAGCATCGACAAAGGAACGTACTGAACAGGGAAGGGGAAATCTTCTATCTCTATTTTCTTCCTTTCGCCTATGCTGCCCTCACCAGTGATAGGGTTGAACTTGGAACGTATCTCGGCATTGCGCATACGGTTCAACGCTATTATCTTGGCTACGTTTTCAGACACGACAAGGGCGGCTGCATTGCGAACGGATGCAGCCTCTCCTCTTGTCTTTGTGTCCTTTGCTATCATAGATATGGAAGATTGATAGTTCATTTATTATGCTGCATGACGCAACATGCCCCATGCCTTGTTTACGGCATCCATGTTTGCGCCCTGCTGTGCTTGTTTCATAATCTCTGGTGACAATGCCTCTGGGGTCTGACCATTCTCCAACTGCTCCTGCTGACTGTTGAGGCTCTGCAACAACTCGTCGGCAAATGGGAAATCGCCATGTTCAAGCAACTGCTGTAAGCTGATTTGGTTGCTGCGCCAAATCTCCATAAGGAAGTCGTTTGCCATCATGCGGTAGGCAGGTGTGCTGGTGCTCTCGACGATTGACAAGTCAAACTCGATGTCTCTAATCTTCTTCGGGTCGTACTCTATCTGCGTGCCGCTTCTGCCAGATATGTTGAACACACGCTTCGAGTCGTAATACTGCTGCATGTTCTTCACGTCCTTATAGGCTGCGTCTATAACAAACTGGCTGAACGACTCCAAGAGGTCAAGCAACGAGGTGGTGGCGTTCTGTGTCTGCTGTGAGTACAGCGAAGCACTCATACCACTCATGCCTGGTTTGCCCTGCAAAGCTCCGTTCACTCCGCTTATCTCCTCGAAGAACTTTAGTTGCAGGTTCAGCAATTCGGTGATGCCGATATTCGTTGAGTTGTTGGCTATCTGTTGCGGAAGCACCTTCGTGTTCTTCGCCTTGATAGCAATAACACCGTTGAAGCGGCTCCACTCGTCGGCAATGTCGTTGATGTCCATGCCTTTAGGCAGACACTCTTCGGGGAACAGCAACACGCCCTTTGCACTCGCACGCATAATCCAGTCGTATAGAGTGATGAGGCGGTTGGGGTAACGCTGTTGGTCTATAACATCGCTCACAAAACTGTGTATCTCTCCGTCGATGGATGGGGATGCCTTTAAGATGTAAGGGGGGCTCTTGTGCTCGTATGGGGTTTTGC
>ERZ1024483.54-NODE-54-length-41225-cov-17.074715_pt1 | contig 41225 bp, 35 predicted proteins | sample MGYA00520799_ERZ1024483 | MGnify/ENA primary metagenome ERZ1024483 (study PRJEB33242, sample SAMEA3444315) | Homo sapiens | biome: Host associated; feature: Gastrointestinal tract; material: Stool | place: Uganda | collected 2011-01-01 ...
TACCTTAGATGCTTGAGGTTGACAGATAACCAGCTTAGTGGAAGCTGCAGGCTTTGGAGAGCTCTGTCCGGTTCGGATGGTCAGAACGGAGTATTGAGGTTCGCCCGAGAATTAGTGGGCAGTTGAATAAGCTCTTATGTTTACATAATGGAAGATATCAGCCATAAAATATCTGCTATGGCGTGGGATAATGTCCTGTTATCTCCGGTAAGCCTGATGCTTCTCAAATAATTTTTCCCTTTTTCATCCCCTGACAGAAACGTAAATAGTAATGTCTGGAACTGTTGTATGGATGAATTATGGTCGTGCTGATGTATAGTTGAGATTTGTTTTTCATCAAAGATGGTATATATTTTCCTTGTAAGGGTCTGTTGTGGCAAGAGCCTGTCTTTTTTGATTTCCGGAAAGAATGGGATGTGAATGTATAAATCCTTGTTTTTATTTAATTAAATGTCTCTAAGGGAGAAATGAAGGCAAATCAGACGGCTTTATTCATAGTGGGTTATTCAGCATATTAAAAATAGATCCAATGTCAGTATGTTGGTAGCTTCTTATTTCATGGCGGAGACTGAGGAAATAATATAGAAACAGGGGCCATCTCAAATTTGAGATGGCCCCTGTTTCTATATTGATTTTCTGTTTAATCCTTTTTTTCTGTTCCGGCATGCGGATAATCAATTGTGTAATGTAATCCGCGGCTTTCTTTCCGTTCCATGGCCTGTCGGGTTATCAGATAACCTACATTGATCATGTTTCGTAATTCGCAGATCTCACGCGAAGCTTTTACGCGCTTAAATAGGCGTTCTGTTTCTTCATACAAGATGTCAAGTCTGTTCCAGGCGCGAACCAGTCGGAGATTGCTTCGTACGATACCTACGTAAGATTCCATGATCTGGTTAACTTCTTTCATGCTTTGAGTGATCAGAATACGCTCTTCGTTGGAAATAGTTCCTTCCTCATTCCATTCAGGAATATCTTCATTGAAATCATAGCGATCCATGACGCTGATAGCATGCTTGGCAGCAGCATCCGCATATACGATGGCTTCTATCAGTGAATTGGATGCAAGTCGGTTACCGCCGTGCAGTCCGGTGCAGGAACATTCGCCCAGGGCGTACAAGCGCTTGATGCTGGACTGACCGTCCAGATCCACTTTGATACCTCCGCAAAGGTAGTGTGCTGCGGGGGCAACCGGAATATAATCCTTGGTGATATCGATACCCAGACTCAAGCATTTTTTATAGATATTCGGGAAATGCTTTTTGGTTTCTTCCGGATCTTTGTGTGTTACATCCAGATAAACATGATCTTCTCCGCGCTGTTTCATTTCACTGTCAATGGCACGGGCTACGATGTCACGTGGAGCCAGAGACAGGCGTGGATCATATTTCTGCATGAATTCTTCTCCGTCCAGATTCTTCAGAACGGCGCCATATCCGCGCATGGCTTCCGTTATCAGGAAACTGGGACGGTCGCCCGGATGATAGAGAGCTGTGGGATGGAACTGAATAAATTCCATGTCTTTAACAGCACCCTTTGCACGGTATACCATGGCAATACCGTCACCTGTTGCTACCAGAGGATTGGTTGTGTGATTATAGACAGCTTCACATCCTCCAGTTGCCATTACGGTTATCTTGGAAAGGAATGTATCCACTTCACCGGTTTTTTCATTCAGAACATAAGCACCGAAGCATTTGATTCCCGGAGTGTGTCGGGTAACAATGATGCCCAAATGATGCTGCGTAATGATTTCAACAGCATAGAAATTACTGAAAACCGTAATGTTAGGATGCTTCTTGACTGTTTCAATCAGGCTGTTCTGGATTTCAGCCCCTGTATTATCCTTGTGATGCAGAATACGGAATTCAGAGTGTCCGCCTTCTTTGTGAAGATCAAATTCCCCGTTTTCCTTTTTATCGAAATTGACTCCCCATTTGATCAGTTCTTCAATTTGGGAAGGAGCATTCTTAACTACTTTTTCAACAGCAGCAGGATCACTGATCCAGTCTCCGGCCACCATCGTGTCGTGGATATGTTTTTCAAAATTGTCCACCTTCAGATTTGTTACAGAAGCAATACCACCCTGTGCATAGTAGGTGTTGGCTTCTTCCAGTCCGGCCTTGCAGATCAGTGCAACCGAACCTTTATGCGCCACTTTCAGCGCAAAGCTCATTCCGGCAATTCCTGAACCGATAACGAGAAAATCGAATTTTCTTACCATGATTAATGCGTATTTTCGACAAAACTACAAAAAAATTACTATCTTCACGAGAAATTATTAAATATCTGCATAGATAATGAACAGAACTTTTCATTCAAGGGTAGGAGCGGGGTACTGGTTACTGATGGCAGCTACCGCCTTTTTGCTATTTGACTTCTTTTGGTTTCACGAGCTGCTGCTGACTTTGTTGCTGGCCATTGTGATGATTTTTGAGATTGAGATGCTGATCCACACGCAATATGTGGTGACGGCAGAGGGAAATCTGCAGATCGAAACCGGCCGTTTTGTACGGAAAGCCACGATACCGTTGGAAAAAATTATGTTGATTCAGCATGTAAAAAGCTGGGGAATAGCTCCCGCTTTATCTCCGGTACGCCTGAAGATCAGTTATCAGACGGAGAAAGGAAAAGCTTCTGTACTGGTTTCCCCGAAAGGAGAAGATGATTTCATCCGCTGCCTGATGAAACGCAATCAGGCCATTCGGGTGGAATAAACAGATAGAAAACTCAAAACAAATAAAGATATGGTACGGAATTTTAAGATGCGCAAGATCGCCATCTGGAACTGGCTGTTTGCGCTGGTTATTATGATTGCCATCGTATGGACTGTCTGGGAAACCAACGATTACTGGAATCTTTTTCCCTGGTTCTTCCGATTCTGATTGTTATCGATGAACGTATGACCCGCATTCAGGTACGCGACAACGGAGACATCTGGATCCGTCGCGGTTTGAGCGGCAGTGTCAAGGCGTATGGAGTAATGCGTATCATCAAGCAGAAAACCAAGAAACCCTGGAGCCGCGGCAGGGTGCTTATCTATTACACCAAAGGATTCATCAATGTAGATCCGGCCGATCTGAACGGTTTCATCCAGTGTGCCCGTGAAAGAAATCCGCACGCAGAATATTTTGAAGAATAATCTTTATGCATAACCTTATGTACTATCTTATAACCTTATGAAATACCAAGTTGCAATTATTGGCGGAGGACCAGCCGGATATACGGCGGCCGAAGCAGCCGGAAAGGCCGGGCTTAGCGTGGTCTTGTTCGAGAAAAAAAGTCTGGGAGGTGTATGCCTGAATGAAGGATGCATACCGACCAAAACCCTGCTGTATTCAGCTAAAGTCTATGATTATGCAAAGCATGCTTCCAAATACGCAGTCAATGTTCCCGAAGCGTCCTTTGATCTGGCCAAGATCATAGCCCGGAAGTCAAAGGTCGTGCGCAAGCTGGTTTTGGGCGTCAAATCCAAACTGACAGCCCATCAGGTGACACTGGTTCAGGGAGAAGCCTGCATTGTTGATCCGCATACCGTCCGTTGCGGAGAAGAAACTTATACTTGCGATCATCTTCTGATCTGTACCGGAAGTGAAACATTCATACCTCCCATTGCCGGCATTCAGGAAGTAAACTACTGGACTCACCGTGATGCACTCGACAACAAGGAAGTGCCCCGTTCGCTGGTCATTGTAGGCGGAGGAGTAATCGGCATGGAGTTTGCCGCTTTCTTCCAGACCCTTGGTGTGGAAGTGACCGTTGTTGAAATGATGGATGAAATTCTGGGCGGAATGGATCGGGAGCTTTCCGGTCTGCTGCGGGCCGAATATACCAAACGTGGCATAAAATTCCTGCTGCACACGAAAGTGACCGGAGTCAGCCAGACCCCCGAAGGCATAACCGTGACTTATGAACAGGACGGAACGGAAGGAACCGTATGCGGTGAAAAACTGCTGATGAGTGTGGGAAGACGTCCGGTGCTGAACGGATTCGGACTTGAAAACCTGAATCTGGAACTGACGGAACGCAGAAATGTCAAGGTTGACGAGCATTTGCAGACCTCTGTTCCGGGCGTATATGTATGCGGTGACCTGAACGGAGTATCCCTGCTGGCACATACTGCTGTCCGTGAAGCAGAAGTGGCCGTCAATCATATTCTGGGACGGAACGATGCGATGAGCTACCGTGCCATTCCCGGTGTAGTCTATACCAATCCGGAGATTGCTTCTGTGGGCATGAGTGAAGAAGCCCTGCAGGCATCAGGTGTTTCATATCGGACCGTGAAGCTTCCGATGGCCTATTCCGGACGTTTTGTAGCCGAAAACGAAGGCGTCAACGGCGTATGCAAGGTGCTTCTGGCCGACGATGATACCTTGCTCGGAGTACATCTTCTTGGAAATCCGGCATCCGAACTGATTGTCATGGCCGGAATGATGATTGAAGACCGGCGTAAACTGTCTGAGTGGAAACGTTACGTCTTTCCGCATCCGACGGTAGGTGAAATATTCCGTGAACTGATTTAAGCAAGGAGGCATTATGAGGAGACGGATAGAAATAACTTTACTGATGTGGATCTGTACCTGTTGTCTGCTGGTGGCCCGTCCGCTGGCCGGACAGCTGGACTCGTTATTGTCCGTCACTCCTCTGATGCGGACTTCCGAGGCAGGAATAGCCGTTTATGACCTGACGGCGGGTACTTCCGTGTACCGTCATCAGGCCGACAAACTTTACCGTCCGGCTTCCGTTGAGAAAGTCATTACTTCGGTAACGGCCCTGTCTGTTCTGGGAACCGGATATACATTCCGTACGCAACTGGCTTATACCGGAACCATTGAACAGGACACCCTGAAGGGCGATCTGTATGTGATCGGAGGTTTCGATCCGGAATTTATGGAGAGCGACCTTGTCCGACTGGCCGATGCAGCCGGACAAGCCGGAATCCGCGTCATCAAAGGCCGTCTGGTCGGCGACATATCACTGATGGATTCTGTTTACTGGGGGCCCGGATGGTCGTGGGACGACACGCCGGAATCCTTTCAGCCTTATCTGTCTCCCCTGATGCTGAACCGCGGATGTGTGGATATTACCGTTTCTCCGTCGGCTAAGGGAAAGCCAGCCAAGGTAACGGTTCTTCCCCAGTCTGACTATTATGAACTGGACAACCGTACGCTCAGCCGTACTCCTTCTGCGGGGAAACTGCGTATCACCCGCAACTGGCTGACCAACGGCAACCGGATCATCCTGACCGGTAATGTGACCGGTCCCTATACACGGACTTTGAACCTGTTTGATTCATCTGCCTTCTTCATGCAGAGTTTCTGGAAGCGCTTGCAGACAAGAGCCGTAGAGATCAGTCCCGACAGCATCGCCTATGGGGTATGTCCGGACGAAGCTTCCCGGCTGTATATCCACGAACGTCCGCTTGATGCAGTTCTGAAGCGGGCCTTGAAGAAGAGCGACAATCTTTCTGCCGAAGCCCTCTTCTACCATGTCGGACTGAATGCTTCCCAGGATAAACGTTCCATCAGCAATGCCGACGGACAGCGGGCCATCCGTCTTTTCATGGAAAAGTCAGTGGGAATTTCTCCCGAAGACTTCCGGATTGCCGACGGAAGCGGTGTTTCTTTATACAATTATGTATCTCCCGATCTGTTGATGGCCTATCTGCGTTATGCCTACGCTCATCCGGAAGTATTCCGTCCGTTCTACGATGCTTTGCCGGTGGCCGGAGTAGACGGCACGCTGAGCTACCGCATGCGGGGAGGAAAAGCCTTCCGGAATGTGCATGCCAAAACCGGTACCGTGACGGGAGTCAGTTCACTGGCAGGCTACGTTCATGCTTCGAACGGCCATCTTCTGGCCTTTGTAATCATCAACCAGAATGTACTGAAATCCCGTGAAGCCCGTACGTTCCAGGACCGGTTCTGTGAGATACTGGCGCGTTAAAGGTTGCCGACAGAATAAATGATCAGGCAACAGCCTCCCCGGCTCAGGATATCTTCCGCTTCCGGACTTCCTTTCTGGAATCCGTATGCAACGAGATTTCTGTAAAGCTCATAATTGTCATTTATGTAGCCTACAAAATGATTTCCCATCGTACCTATGATGTTGATCGGAATATTCTTCGGACATACTTCTGAATTGCCGAATATCTTGTTGCTGGCGTTGACGGCAAACATCTGCTGGCCCTGACCGGCGATACTTATTTCTACGATATTATAGCCGTCAACCACAAATGGGGTTTCAGCCAGCAACTGCCATTGGCCGGAATTGGCTTCTTTCAGACGAGACTCGTTGTCGCGGGGAAACGGACGGGAGAACAGGATGGGATGAAAAACGGGATCTTCTTTCCGGGAGAATGTAAAGAAGCCATCATATTGAAAGGAATGGAAAACAATGTCGTGTTTGTACCGGGTAAAATACCGTGACTTGCCATAAAGTTCCGTATATTCTTTTTCCACTGGCAGATATTTGTCTGTAATTTGCCAGTGACTGTCCGTACGCCACACGGCAAAGTCTACGGGTGACGGTGAAACCTTTACGTCAGGATTGTTATTCAGACAGGTGAAAAGAAAGTCATTGTCATCAAATGCTTCCATATCCCAGGCTACGAAAGGAACTTCCGTTTTTCCCATGAAAGTTCCCTTTTCAAGTGCATAGCGGGATATTTTATGAGAAAAGTTATCAAGAATATATATGGAAGTAGGAGTGACAGTAAATGTTGCGATTTCAAGATATTCTTCCGGTCCCTGTCCCTTTTCGGAAATCTCATACAAGAACTTACCTTCGGTGGAATAAACCTGCAGAACAGCTTGCCGGCGGCTTCCTATGACTATAAAGCTGTCAACAACAGACAATTTTGAGATTTCGTCGATAATTCTTTGGTCGCTATTCTGCAAGGGAAGCCAGCTGACCGAACTGATCACTCCGTCCGGCAAAGTGTCAAGCGGCTCTGTAAATAGAAGAGAATCGGCAGTCGTTACATTGGATAAGTTGTTTCCGTCTTTGCGTACGGAGCAACCTGCCATAGCTGAAATCATGACAGATATTAGTGTCAGTTTGCTTAATGTTTTCATGGTTGTTAGGATTTTAGTTGGTAGAATATGATGACAGGGTTATCATTCTCTTTTAAATTGCATATTATGTTTTTTCATTGTATAGCAAATTACAATATCTTCTTCTTCATTTCTATCGAAGGCATAAATGCGCATGGAAGATTCATCTACCAATATTTTCTCAATGCTTCTTCCTAAATCAAAAGTATGAAGATGTGTTCCATCATAGGAATACACTTCTATCTTGCTGTTTGCGGAAGACAATTCTTTTACTTTTACACCTTGATAAAGAGCATAGATTTGATTTTCTCCACAAACTATGTCAGAATAATGAAAAATCATTTCATTGTCTTTGTCCAGACGATATAAATCATATTGATTATTTGCCTCTCCTATAATGGTCTTGAGTTGAAATTTCTGAGCAGATAGTCGGTAAATCTCCAGACGGTTGATATAACGATAAGCTGCAACCATAAAATTTGTTCCGGTTGCGATTTTACATTCGTAAGGTCCTGAGTATTCTTCTTCCTCAGGTTTTAAAGGGAAGTCTGCACAATCCACTACTTTTTCTGTCTTCAGATTCATAAGTTCCACCGAAATTTCTTTGGGCATAAAACTTGTACCAATGAACAAACTATCATTATACTGAACCAAACGAGTATATGCTTTAGGTATTCCTCTTTGTTTATTCCATAATGGAAAGTGAAAGGTCTTGACCAACGATAATGTATCAGATTTAAAATGAAAGACATCTAGTTTATTCATGCTGTTTGAGTAAATCCCAATCTTTCCCGGGTCTTTCATTTCACATAATGATGGAGCAATGAATTCTCCAGGACCGTTACCTATATTCCCATATTGTATATATGAACTGTCTGACAGATTGTAAATAGTCAAAAACGGGCTGATCCGACTGTTTAACACATACAAATTATTACCGTTCAGGCACCATCTTTCAGGATAGAATAAAAAAGGAAGCTTGATGGCAACGGAATGGAGAGTTTCATTCTTTAAATAGGTCTTAGTGTATTCTTTTACTTCGTTCTGAACTTTTATGGTTGGCTGGCAGCTACAAAAAATCATTGCATATACAAGAAACAGTATATGCAATGATTTTAAGGATATAGATTTATTACTCATCACAAATTTATTCTAATACAATCTTCACTTTGTAAAGGTCTCCTCCGATTCCATCCTTATATTCAAGAACACCCTCTTTGACAATGGGATATTCCTTACCATCCAGAGTAAATCCTGTACATTTATATTTGTAATCAGGTAGATCTTCCCAATAAGAAACAAGTATATGTTCATTTTTATCTCCGAAGATATACGGGCAAACTAGTTTCTGGGTAACCATAGGATATACATAGCTATACATTGTCGCAGTGAAAAAGAAATTTTCTTCTCCATTTTCATCTTTCCATATACCAGGTTCGTTTACTGTGTAATGATGCGGTTTAGAACCGAACTCAGGCGCTACAGATATAGTCTGTTTATACTCCGTATTCAGAATACTGTTGGAACTTTCATCGTAAGGAATTCCTTCAACCAGATTTTCACCAGACTGGTTCTCAAATGCTATTGCTATATTGTAATGATAGAGATGAGTTTTTAATATGGTTACATCCTCCTCTTTACATCCGTAGGATGTAAGGAGGAGCATTGAAAGGCATAGTAAAATAATCTTTTTCATAACTTTAATTTTTTAAGGTTGCTTTTATAGGTCTTGTAAAGTTATAAGAATTAAACGATTATTCCAAATTTTCTATACTCTTTCTGTAAATATACTTTTATTTGAGCGCATGATTGGGGAGTATCGAAAGAATAATGCCTTAGCCTACAGCGAACGTTTCTTCATAAATCTGCGGTTTAACCATTTTCTGACAGGTTCGTCGTAAAGTTTCAGGCAGAGCCAGGCCGTCAGGATGCTTCCGAAATATACCGCTGCTGCAACCGGCCAGGTTTCTCCGAGGGTATATTGTCTGGTCTCTATCAGCCAGGAATAGAATACATACATGATCGGGTAGTGTACGGCATAGAGCGGATAGGAGATATCTCCGAGGAATTTGCAGATGCGGGTGGACTGCTTGTCGGTTGTCTTGCCGGAAGCACCGATGCATACCAGAACGGGGAATATGACTGCAATACAGATCATTTCGAATACACCGTTCAGGCAGACGGGAGATTTTCCTTCAATGTAGGGAACACAGAAAAGAACGAGCAGGACGATTGCGCAGATCCAGAAAGCGCCTCTTATCTGGAACGGACGGAAGTTTCTTGATATCAGCATGCCCAGAGTGAAAGGAAACAGCATCCGGAGCAAGCCTCCCAGGAAGTTCAGTCCGTCGAGTGTCCATCCCACTCCCAGCATGCCGTATCCTACGACATCGAACAGTGCAAATCCTGCCAGTCCCAGTCCGAGCAGAACGACCAGAACGGTCAGTGCCTTATTGCCCAGACGACGGATGAAAAGTGCATAAAGCAGGTTGCCGATGTATTCGAAGAACAGCGACCAGCTTGGTCCGTTAAGCGGAAACATTTCTCCGTTGCCCCGGATGTCGTAGCCTGCTCCCGGATAGGCGGGAATAAAGAACAGAGACAGCAGCAGGGTCAGCATGACCATGGAGGTTGCAACGTGCGTTCCGTCCCATTTCACACCTCCCTGTACGAAGAAGGCAATGACACCGATCACGGCGCCCATTACGATCATGGGATGAAGGCGGATCAGACGTCGCTTGAAGAAATCTTTCATTGTCAGCGTCTTTCCCCATCTGTCGTCGTAGGCATAACCGATAACGAAGCCGGAAAGTATGAAGAAGAAGTCTACTGCCAGATATCCGTGGTTGATGGTTGTGATCAGTGTTCCTCCTCCGGCAAAGGAGAATCCTTCGAAGATGTGATAGAATACGACCAGCAGGGCGGCTACGCCTCTCAGTCCGTCAAGAAGTTCATAGTGCGGCTTTGTATCTGTGAAAGCCGATGATGCAGTAAAATTTTTCATTTTGGATATATGTTTATTTTAGGTTAATGTATATGAATGCCTTGTGAATATATTCTTATCCTATATATTTATTGATGCCGGGTATCAAATACAGCAGGCTGATTATCAGATAGGAACAAATGAAACATATCGTCGTTATCAGAGGAATGTTTATATATATAGGTAAGTCTGTCTGACTGATGGCCGGATGCAGATACTGGACAATTATCAGATGAATGAAATAAACAGCATAGCTCTTCCGGGAGAGGTCTTTTATAAATCCGGCAGTCAGGCCATTCTGTTTCCAGTGTATATTCTTAATCAGGGAGAATACTCCAAAAGCCATGAGTGAAATATTGATGGCACAGAAGCGCCATCCTAGTTCCAGTTCGCTTACACTGGTTGCCACATTTATTCTGTATTGGTAGAAAAAGGCAGTAAACAGATACCCTGTAACGATGAGAATGAGGGATGTCCGTGAGGATAAACTGTTATAGCGTCTGATGTAAAATCCCAGTATGTAATAGCCTGCAAACCCTGTAAAATAGTACAACATTGGGGAGGGATTCCAAAAGCATTCTCCCAATATGGCGGGAAAAACAAGATGAATGTAGGGGATGCAATTGGTGAATCCCCACAAGCAAAGATATCCCTGCAATTGTTTTTTGGAACATTGTTCCAGCCAGGGTGATATGACTGGAGTCAATATATATAGTCCCAGAATCATATAAATAAACCATAAATGTCCGACTTCTGTTCCGAAGTTGACGGGAATATGCAGAATGTTGTTGATAACATCTTGTATTGTATCGTTGCGTTTGAAATAGTAGTATATGGCATACACAATACACCATATGACGAAGGGGTAAACCACACGCAGGGCTCTTTTGCGGAAAAATTGCGTAAGATCACTTTTCATAGGTAAAAGGAAATACCCTGATATCATGACAAAAAGTGGTACCTCTATAGGGGTAAGGCTGTTTATCCAGCCGATCATGGTAATGTCAGGGCTGTTATTGATTGTGAAATCAGGCTGTATATAATAGCACTCCGTTACATGTTGCCATATGACCAGAAAACATGCAAGGGCCCTTAATATATCCAGTTCGTACTGATAGTTTGTTATATTCCTATGAATCATTATTATATTGACGTTGATTGTGGTTTTCTCCGCAAAGGTAGGCAATCGCAGTCAATAATAATTTGTCGCAGATCAAATTACGCTGTTCTTCTGTCTGTTGCATTGATTTTTCTGATCGGGGATTTTCCTGACAGAATGTTTCTTTTTCCGCTTTTGGGCTGACTCCCTGTTGAGGCATTTTGCTTCATTGGGGAAGAGGTATGAATGGAAACCAGATAAACATACAGGTCTGTACCCGAAAAAAGGGATAAATATGCGGATTTTCCCGGTTCTGACTGCATACCTTTGCTGAAACTTGCAGACGATTCAATGAAGATGACTATTCGTTTTGCCGATAATGTTTAGACGTTTCGTCTGAAACGTGCAGACGAATTTCCGGAAAGGTCTGCAAACGGATGAAAAAAGGAAGGCAGACCTTTCCGGATTCGTCATTTTGAGCTGGAAGGAGTCTCCCGGAAGTGTTAAATTTTGATCTAATCAACAATGGTACAGGGAGATATCCGAAAAATCGTTCGCGAAATCAGAATGGCCCGTCCTTCAGGACGTGAATTCCTGATTCTCACGGGCCGTAAAAAGCAAAATGTCAAAATGAAATCATTTCCCTTCGTCATCCCATGATCCACCTTCCTATGTTGCCTGATTTTCTGACTGTATAGACAAATATCCAGGTTACGGACAGCAGCAGGATTGTGCAGACTATCATTTTCAGCATGGTATGTATCGGAAGTGATTCAACCAGCATGTAACAGGGGCCCAGAAACAGATAGTGTGACATCCAGATCCCCAGCGTGCATGTCGAGATGTTTACGGCAAAACGCCTGGTTCTTTCTGATCGTATTTTCACTTTCTGCATGGCAAGAAACAGGGGAAGTGTCATCATCAGTACGTTCGGGCTGCAATAGGTAAAAAACAGTTCTACCAGTTCCACCGGTTGTCCGGGCACTGCAGTAACCGATTTGAAGCCCAGAAAAGTGATGCAATATCCTGTGATAAAGACGGGCAGGCCGAAAGCAATGAGTCTGCTCCAGCTGATATTAACAGGGTTGTTGATAAGATAATGCCCCAATAGCAGGTAACCGTTGAGTCCCGCAAAGTAATAAAGAAGCCCGAATTCATTCCATGAACAGGTTCCCCACAGGTCTTTTGTGAGATATTCTCTCAGATAGGGAATGAAGAGAGAAACAAACCACAGCAACAGGAAGAATCTTTGTTCCCGGACAGAGGCTTGCCGGACCCAGGCAGAGAATATAGGCATGTAAAGATATAAACCGATAAGAAGATAGACATACCACATCTGAACCGCCAGGAGAGAGAAGTTGAAAGGAATCATCAGAATGTGATGCAAGGCTCCGGAAAATGACTGATCGGGTTCGGCCCAGGCAAAGAAATCGTTGATGACGGTTGGTGACAGCCCCAGCAATCCGGTTATCCAGGGGAAAAGGTTATAAAGGACTGACCAGATCAGAAATGGAACGACGATCCGGGTAAGACGCTTGCCGTAAAAGGTGGAGAGATTCTCTCTGACAGGCAGGAGCAGGGCGCCGGTAACCATTACGAACAGTGGAATGGCGGGACGCATGAAGGAGCCGTAAAAGCTTCCCCAGAGATTGTACCAGGGTTCTGAACGTTCGGCCGGAGTCACATTGTCGGTACAGTGGACAGCTATCATCATGAAGATAGCGATGAATTTCACAAGATCAAGCCATATAATTCGCTTGTCGCTGCTTGCATAGGATGGTTCTTTCATTGTTTTTTGCAACAAAAATAGCCACTGCCGGGAAGTGTTTTTTTGACATAGGTCAAAATCTGTACAGGAAATTATTTTCCGGCTCTGATTCTGCTTAACGCAGATATCGATATGCCGAGGAAGGAAGCGATGTAGCCCAGATTGACTCTTTGGCAGATATCCGGAAATGTGCTGAGCAGTGCTTCATATCTTTCTTTTGCGGTCATTGTCAGATTGTCTATCCGTATGCATTGCAGCGACAGCAGGCATTCCTGGTGGATGACTCTTCCCCAATTGGCAATTTCGATGTTGGTTTCATATAATTCATTGAGGATGCTTATGGGAATGGAGTATGCCAGAGTGGGTTCGATGGTTTCTACATATTCAAATCCGGCCCGATTGTGATACAGACAGAGCAGGCCGAAAGTAATGTCTCCTTCCTTTGAGAACCAGGTCGTATGTTCGTTTCCGTCGGCAAGACAGTAGGAACGGGTCAGGCCTTTTTCAATGAAATAGACATTCCTGTCAATAATATATCCTCTGATAATCAGATGCTTTGCAGGGAAAAGGTGTTTCCTGAAATGCTTCCCGAGCAGGTCGATGGATTCATCAGAAACGGGATAATGGCTTTTGATGCTTTTTCTGATGTTGCTTATTTCCGGATAATTGTCCATGTGTTTCCGTATATGATAGGTTATGCTGTGACCGGTCTGAATGGTCTTCCCGGTCTGTCAGGCAGACAGTGTCAGTCGAACACCTTGAATTCATAGCCTTGTTCCAGCAGCCATTCGATGGAGCGGGGCAGGGCATATTTCATGTTCTTTTCCGATTTCAGGGAATCGTGGAACGTGATGATGGAGCCGTTGCGTGCATATTTCTTCACCTTGGCAAATACTTGCCGGCCGTTCAGCCGTTTGCTGTAGTCGCGGGTTACAAGATCCCACATCACGATGCGGTATTTCCGTTTCAGGACCATATATTGCAGCCATCGCATGTGTCCGTGCGGCGGTCTGAACAGATCCGTATGGAGATAGGCGTCGGCTTTGTCGGCATTGGCCAGATAGTTCCGGCTCAGGTATTCGAATCCGCGGATATGATTGAAGGTGTGGTTGCCGATGCGGTGCCCTCTTTCGACTACCATCCGGAACTCCTCCGGATGCTTGCGTACATTGTCTCCCACCATGAAGAAGGTTGCCTTGATGTGATATTTGTCCAGCAGGTCCAGTACCCAGGGAGTTATCTCCGGGATCGGGCCGTCATCGAAGGTCAGGTAAACGGCTTTTACCTTCTTGTCCATGCGCCAGAGGGCACGGGGATAAAGCCAGCGTACGATTTGAGGGGGTTGTTCTATCAGCACTTTATTTAAAATTTAGGGCACAGCGCATTACTCCGCAGGGAGAACGCGCTGTGCCTTCTGTTTTTTTACTTTTTGCCTACACGCTGTTCCAGCAGCTTGTAGAGCTGTTCAAATTTCTGTGTATAGTGTGCAGCCGAATCCATGACTTTGCCGGTCGACGGATCTTTCAGCAACTCCATTTCCTTGCATACATCGTCCAGGATGTAGAAATAGCGTGTGCAGTCTTCGTATGCACCTGTGAAGCGGACATCGTCCAGGCTCATGTACCAGGAAATGTATTCCACGGCATTGTCAGCCAGCTGTCTCAGGATGTTGTCGGCTTTGGCATGTTCGCCCAGTTCGATGTAGTCATGAGCCATTTCCTTTGAGCTGCTCATCACGTAGTCGTGACGGACAGTCGTGCTCGGGATCACCTTCTCGCAGTAGTCCAGAGCCTTCAGGGCTTTGTCCTTCTTGCCTTCTCGGATCAGCTGGGTGGCCAGCTGTACGAACATGCGGCGGTGAGTGTCGCACATGCGCAGGACGGTTTCATCCAGATAGATGTCCGGATTGTCGATTCCTCCGAACTTGAACTTGTTCATCAGGTTGTCGTACATCTTTTCGCTGTCCAGGCGGCGTCCGAGCTTCACGTTGTCAAACGGAGTGATGCGGTAGGCCAGACCTTCCTGCAGGAAGTTGTTGGTCAGGTTCAGATGGTTTTCCGAACCTACGGTGATGGCCATGTAGATGGGACGTTCCCAGTTGGCATTGGCCAGCATTTCCAGCATCATCAGCTCACTCTTGTAGAGCACGTGCTTGCCTTTCAGTGAAATGTGCATGTATTCCGGAATGGAATCCGGTGTCAGCATACCCGAACGCTTGATGGCTTCCTTGTCCAGTTTCAGTACGATACTGTCGGTAGGAATCATCTGCAGGCCTTCTTTCGGCGAACGAACCCAGTGCTTCAGAATGTTCTTCAGTTCGTAAGGATTGTCTCCGAATTCCTGTTTGGCTTCTTCGGGATTCTGTTTGTAATAGTTCATGACGGTGCTCATGGCTTCCGGACGTACATAAACAGCTTCGTTGTGGCCGGATACGTAGTCTATACGTTCCCAGTTGATCGGTACTGAAGGAGAGTCGTAGGCCGGACGGCGCATCTGGTCGATGTACCAGTCTGTCTGCAGATAGCTCAGGTTGCAGACGCGCACATCGGTGCGGAATCCTTCTGTTTCCTGGTTATACCACAGGGGGAATGTATCGTTGTCACCGTTGGTGAAAAGAATCGGGTTTCCTTTTTCCGGCACGGTGCTCAGGTAGTTCTGTCCGAAGTCGCGGCAGGTATACCGGCCGCTGCGGTCGTGGTCGTCCCATGTCTGGCTTACCATCTGGATGGGAACCAGCAGGCAGACTACGGTAGCGATTCCGGCAGCTGCGGTTTCACTCACTTTCTTCTTTTGCAGCCATTCGGCAATGGCGGCTACACCCATACCGATCCAGATGGTAAAGGCATAGAACGAACCGGCATATGCATAGTCGCGTTCACGCGGCTGGAGCGGAGTCTGGTTCAGGTAGAGCACGATGGCAAGTCCCGTCATGAAGAAGAGGAAGAATACCACCCAGAACTGCTGGATGCCTCTGTTTCCGCGGTAAGCCTGCCAGAACATACCGATCAGTCCGAGCAGCAGCGGCAGACAGTAGAATACGTTGTGTCCCTTGTTGTTCTTCAGCTCGCCGGGCAGGAGAGTCTGGTCGCCCACCAGTGCGTTGTCGATGAACGGAATACCCGTAATCCAGTTGCCGTGTTCGATTTCTCCCTGTCCCTGTATGTCGTTCTGGCGTCCGGCAAAGTTCCACATGAAGTAGCGCCAGTACATGTAGTTCAACTGGTAGATGAAGAAGAACTTGATGTTGTCCCACTGGGTAGGAACCTTCACCATGATCATTTCACCACACTGGTCGTAAGGCACTTGTTTGCCTTCCACACCTCCCAGCCATTGTTCGTAGGCTGAGGCATGATCCGAGCTCCACATGCGGGGGAAGAGCATGTTCTGTGCGTATTTGTATTCCGTCTTGTTGCGTACGATTTCGTAGCTGTCTTTTTCATCCGGACGTTCTTTTTCCTTGCGCTGGTACACCGGAGCTCCTTCTGTCACGTCGTACATGCATCCGCCGTCCACCTGTTTCAGGGCCGGTTTCGAAGCGTATGTCTGTCCGTAGAACAGCGGACGGGTTCCGTACTGTTCGCGTCCCAGATATTCACCCAGAGTAAAGATGTCTTCCGGAGAGTTCTGATCCATCGGCGTATTGGCTGACGAACGGATCACGATGACAGCGTATGAAGAATATCCTACCACGATCATCATCATGGCCAGCAGGCTGGTGTTCAGCGTGCGTGCGCTGACCCGGTATTTCTCGCTGAGGTTGGCAAACAGATAGATGGCCAGTATCGCCAGAACGATGATACCGATGACTACGCTGCCGGTGCCGTGGCCGTAGAACGGAATTCCCAGCAGACCGACGGTGAGCAGGAACGAAATGTTCATGCGCTTGCGGCTCTTCTGCGTGTAGCTTTCATAGACACCCCATACGAGTGAGGCAACCAGAACAGCCAGGTAGACGATGACTCCCGTGTTGAACGGCATGCCGAAGCTGTTGACAAAGAGCAGTTCGAACCATCCGCCTACTTTCACGATGCCCGGAACGATACCGTAAAGTACGGCTGCTACCAGGATCATGGAGCCGACAAGTGCCAGCAGACTTCCTTTGAGATTGGCCTGCGGGTGTTTTTTATAATAGTACACCAGTACGATGGCGGGAATACACAGCAGGTTCAGCAGGTGAACACCGATGGAAAGTCCTGTCAGGTAAGCGATCAGGATCAGCCAGCGGTCGCTGTGAGGTTCGTCGGCGCGGTTTTCCCATTTCAGGATCAGCCAGAATACGATGGCCGTGAACAAGCTTGAGTAAGCATATACTTCTCCTTCGACGGCACTGAACCAGAATGTATCACTCCATGTGTAGGCCAGTGCTCCGACAACGCCTGCTCCCATGATTGAGATCAGTTTCCCTTTGGTCAGCTGGTCCAGATCCGGGCAGATGAGCTTCCGTGTCAGGTGCGTAATGCTCCAGAAAAGGAAGAGAATACATGCCGCGCTCATCAGTGCGCTCATGATATTTACCATCATGGCCACTTGTGAAGGATCGCTGGCAAACTGGCTGAACAGGTTAGCTGTCAGCATGAAGAAAGGTGCGCCGGGCGGATGTCCCACCTCCAGCTTGTACCCGGTCGTGATAAACTCGGGGCAGTCCCAGAAGCTGGCAGTCGGTTCGATGGTCATGCAGTAAGTGAAAGCTGCAATGACAAACGTGATCCAACCCACCAGATTGTTAATCTTGTTGTACTGTTGCTTCATTTTGTTATTTCATTAACATTCAATGCGGCAAAGATAGTAAAGAATTTACTTCCAGCGAGGTTCACGCGTCTTAAAGTTTTCAAAGAAATCAGTGGTGATGGCATTTCAGGACTCTGTGGGGCAGATTCCCGTGGCCGAGCAGTTCGATGGGGCATCCGAAGTGTTCTTCCAGCCATTCCGCAGGCACCTCCGTGTCGGGATGGTAGTCGAGTGTGCCGTTGACACAGGCAATACTCTTTACATTTTGCAGGACGGTACCGATGTCGTGGCTCACCAGTACGATGGCCCGCTCGCGGTTGATTTCTTCCAGCAGAGAATATAACTTCGCTTCGAAACGCTTGTCGATGTAGGTATTGGGTTCATCCAGAATCAGAACCTGCGGATTGGAGACGAGTGCCCGTCCCAGTAAGGCCCGTTGCAGCTGTCCGCCGCTCAGTTGTCCGATTGCTCTTTTCTCCAGTCCTTCCAGTCCCATGCGTGCAATGACCTGTTTCACCTGTTCATGCTGGGCAGGCGAGAACGACCGGAAAAGTGATTTCTGCCGGTTCAGTCCCGAAAGCACGACCTCGTAGACCGAGATTGGGAATTTCTTGTCGATGGAATTATACTGAGGCAGGTAGCCCATGCTGATTTCGGGCACCTCTTTTCCTTCCTGATAAAAAGTCACCTTGCCGGCGGTGGGATTCAGCAAGCCCAGCATCACCTTGATGAGAGTGGTCTTTCCTCCTCCGTTGGGTCCGATGACACCGAGGAAATCCCGTTCGAACACTGTCAGGTTGATGTTCTCCAGAACTGTTTTGTTGTCGTAGGCGGCAGAGATGCCGGTCATTTGCAGGATCGGTGTTTTCATACGCCGCTGTTCTTGTCAGGGTTCGACAAAGCCCGTGCCACCTTGAGCATTTCTTCCTTCCAGCGGTAGCTGAGCGGATTAATGGAAACCACCTGCACGCCCAGTTCCTTGGCAATAAGTTCCGCATTGCGCACGTCAAACTCCTGCTGTACGAAGATGATCCGCACCTGATTTTCGCGGCAGGTTCTGATCAGTTCCTGCAGGTGAGCCGGTGAAGGTTCTTTTCCTCCTTCTTCGATGCTGATCTGTTTCACTCCGTAATCTTTGGCAAAATAACTCAGTGCCGGATGATAAATCAGGAAAGCCTGGTCGGCATGCTCCATCAGTTCCTGTACTTCCTTGTCAGTAGTCTGTATTTCTTTTTCCAGACTGTCCAGTCTCTGATGAAAATAAGATTCGCTGGCCGGATCCAGTTCACACAGAACTTTATAGATATTCTCAGCCAGGATAGCCGCATTCCGTGTGGAGTTCCAGATGTGCGGTTCCACACCATGTGCGTGCTTGTCTTCCTTTCCGTGCGTATGTCCGTTGATTTCATGAATCAGATCAATGCCTTCCGACATGTCGTAGAACGGCAGGTTCGGTGTATTTGCCTGTAACTTTTTGATCCATGCCTGTTCGAATCCGATGTGTCCGATTTGCAGGTATGCCTTACTCTTGGCCAGTTTCACCAGCTGTTGCGGGGTAGGGTCATACGTTTCAGGATTGCTTCCTTCGGGTACCATGCTGACAATATTGAATTTATCCCCGGCAATAGCTTCCGTGAAATAGCGGAGCGGTTCGATGGTTACGGTCAGAGTCTGCCGCTTGTCATTATTCCCGTTTCCGGCACATGAAGCAAGTGACAGCACCGCCAGAAGCAGGAAAAGATATTTTTTTATACACATATATTCAGATATTAGATAGAGTATTCTTCGCAAAGCTACAAAATCTTTCCGAAGTCTGAAAGCAAGAATCCGAAGTTTCGTCAGATTAGGAAGAAGGAAAAATGAATGAAGGCCCTGTCTCCCGACAGAGCCTTCCCCCTTAATAGTACTCTACGTGTATCTATTAAAACTTGAATCCAATTTTAATTGTCGGGGCTGCCAGGATGGAATAGTTATGACTATTGGCATCGAGATTGCTCAGTCCCTCTTGCGGCTTGATCAAGCTGCGGTTGTAGGTGTAAGCAAACGGGTCAACCTGTGCACCTACGAACAGGCCGTCTGTGATGTAATATTCTACACCTCCGGTCAGTGCTCCGCGTACGTTGAACGCTTCGCCAACTGATTTACCCATGTTGTACTCATCGTCGGTGAATGAGATGTTACGTCCGTAGGCGTAACCCACGCGTGCTCCGGCATAGAGATACAGACCGTCGACTTTCGTCTTGAAGTAGCGATCAACTCCTGTGTAAACATTGAATTGCACGAAGTTCTGATCAGCTACAGCGCCGTAGCTTGGAACATCACCCCATTCGAATGATTTGTCGCTGTCGGCAGTTCCCGGCACGCCCGAATAACCCGGATGTTTGGTGATACTCATGCCTCCTCCCAATACCAGTTTCCATTCGTCGAGGAAGAACCAGCCACCTTCGATTCCCACTTGTAGAGACTTGTCATTCCAGTTGGTTGACTGAGCCTGGAAACCATTGTAGCTGGGCAGAGTGCCTACGGCAGCATTCTGCATTACTGTATTGTTATAACTTACGGTTGCTGCCACGGTAAAGTCATTCTTTTGCGGACCTTTATCCTGGGCATTGGCTGTAAGTCCAATCATCGGGAGTGCGGCTAATATTAAAAGTTTATTGATTTTCATATTCTTCTGTTTTGTTGTTGGGTTTATCCTTCGGGGAAAGGAGGATTGCTCCTCCTTCCTTCGGATTATAAACTTTTTGCTATTAGCATCTTGTTTCAAGAGACCTTTGCTTATTCAGCAGGAGTTGTAGTACCATTCAATACAGCATCCATTTCAGATTTGCATTGAGCCACAATTAGCTTTTGAGCTTCAATTTCAGATTCCAAATTTGCTACTTCAGCTTCACATTCTGCCAAATAAGCTTTAGCACTTTCAGCATTATACCAAGCATTTTCAATCTGCTCTGCGTCAGTTGCAGAATTTACTTTATTTCCATTAGCATCCAAATAAGAGCCATCAGTTACAGTGTTGCCGTTATCATCAACATAACTTTGACCATCCCAAGGAGTACCGCTTGGGTCATAATTTCCATTTGCATTAATCAATGTACCAACATAAATATTGATACCATTATCGTCTACATATGAAGTATTAGCCCACCACATTCTTGGAGAATAACTAATAACTAATTTCTGAGTAAATTCCTGTGCATCAGTTATTTTTGCATTAGCCTCTGCAATATTTTTTTCACATTCTGCAATCAAAAGATCAATATCGGGGTTAGCATTAAGCAAGTCTTCTGCTGCTTGTTTTTCACCCTGAAGTGTAGCCAATGCAAGTCTGCTTTCTTTTTCAGTTTCTTCCGCTTTCGCCCATTCCTCACCAGCCTTCAAAGTTGCATCAATAGCAGCTTCATAAGCTTTATATGCATCGCCACTAAATGTAGCAATAGCTTCATTAAATTTAGCCAAAGCTTCTTCAGCATCAGTCAAATTCTTTTTTGCTTCATAAAGAAGACCATTTGGTTCATCTGCTTCTAACATAGCTTGATAAGCAACATCCATAGGTGCTTTTAAAGAAGGTTTGTCAGCAGCTGCCGCATCATCATATGCTTTCTTCTTAGTTTCGTAGTCTTTCTTCAAGAAATTATATTTAGCATATGCTGATTTGCCTGATTCAGATACACTTGCAGCAGCTTCATCTGTAGATTTACCTAACTCTGTAGTATATGTTTCAACATCACCTTTTAAGGTAACTAGTGTGGCTTCTACTTTGCTTTGCAGTAATGAGCATTTTTCGACTGTATAAAGTGTTTGATCTTCAGGATCTACATCATTAGTAGTGAGAACACTTCCGTAATTATTCTGTAAGAACTTAATAGCTTTACCAGTTTCCAAAGTTGGCTCAATTGTTGGGTAAGTAGTTTTTCCCTTATAAGCATATTGAGACTCCTCAAATGCATCTTCTTTTGCATCAGCTGCACTTTCATTAATCGACACAGTATTTTCTTGTGCAGAAATCTCTACTGTGAGTTCTTCTATTTGTTTTAACAAGTTATCACGATCATTAGCTTCTAATGCTTTATATGAGTCAATTTTAGCTTGATTTTTAGCAATCACTTCTTCTTGTTGAAGAATTGTTGTTTGTGCAAACTTTTCTGCACTGATTAATCCCACTTTTGCAGCTGCTAATTCAGAAGTTGCTGTAATATATTTAGATTCAAGATCCTGTAAATCTTCTACTGCAGCTACATAATTATCATAAACTTCACTTCTTAGATTTTCATTAGCTTGGGCTATTTGCTTTTTCCAATCTAACAATTTTTGTTCATACTGTGCTTTCAAAGATTCTAGTTCAATTTCAAATCTTTGTTGAGCTTCTGCAGTCATTTGTTCTGTGTTAGCGGCATTAGCTTTTTCAACCAATGCTTTTGCTTGATTCAATTCTGCTTCTGCATTTGATGCAGCAGCCAATGCATTTAATTGAGCAGCTTTTGCATCACGGATAGCGGTAACTGATGCTGATTCGTTGTCGTCAACACAAGAAGTAAGTGTCGTTGAACCCAGTGCCAATGCGCAAATCAGTACTGACACTGCAATGAATTTCTTTTTCATAAGTAAATCCAAGTTTTAAAAAGTTAATATTCCAGTTTTAATAAGTAAAATCTTTTCCTTATATTTGCAGATATATCCTCAAAATTCAAGTTAACAAATTCCGTTTTCAAAGTTATTCAAGTTTTCAAGCACCGCGTCGTTTTGAGGATTTTGCCTTTCCTCTTCCGCCTCGGCAAGAGCAAACATAGGCATGAATAGCTTGATTCAGTTTGTCAATCAATACATTTTAACGACAAAATCGACAAATTGTGAAAATATGTATGCTTTTACAATAGTTTTGCGTTAATTTGACAAAAAAGAAAAAAGATTTTTAGAAACATTTCTGAAGAAAGAGAAAAGACTTTTAAATGTTTTTTCACGAAAAGGAGGGAGGGTGAATATGAAAAAACTGATAGGAAGTACGTCTGGAAAACGTCGAAGTCTTTTTATCAAAACATCGAAGCCTTTTCTCGTGTACGCCGAAGCGTTTTTTAAAACCTGGAAGGCTTTTTTAAGGACGGGGTTCAACCTTACTTGCACGCAGAATCTCACGTTTCCCACCCGGAGGTCCCGGAAGACGTTCCACGTGGAAACCGGAAGACTGGAGCATCCGGCGAATGACACCTTTGGCACAATAAGTTGTGAGGATACCGGCAGGCCGGAGTAAAGCATACAGGTGATCAAACAGAGACTGGCTCCACATTTCGGGTTGTTTTTCGGGAGCGAAGGCATCGAAATAAATTACATCGAAGCCTTCATCTGTCTGCCAGGTGGTGAAGTCAGTTTCTATTTTACAGAGGGTGAAATGGGGGGTTATCTGTACAGGAACATTCCATGCAGCGCGATGAAGACTGTAGAATGCCTCACTGCGCTGGGGAGCGATCTGTTCGGGATAATTCATCTGACGGATGAGATCTTCGGGTAATGGGTAGCGTTCCAGGGTTGTGAAACGGATGTCGCGTCCGCTTGTTTCAGCTTCCAGCAGAGTCAGAAAAGCGTTGAGACCTGTTCCGAAACCGATCTCAAGTACATGAGGTGCAGCAGCAGAACTTTGTTTCAATCCCATGTTGATAAAGATATGTTCTGATTCAGTCCGTGCACCTTTTACGGAATGATAATGTTCGTCCATTTCCGGAACAAAGAGGGTATAGCTTCCGTCGGCTGTCTTTTCGAGGGTTCTTTCTTTCATTATTGGTTGTTTTTAGAGAAACAGTTCAGTGGTCGTGGCAACAAGAATGGCATAGCGGGCCAGTTTTCCGAGGGTCATTGAGAAAATGACGATCCACACATTGGCACGCATCAGGCCGAGGGCAATTAGGACAGCATCGCCGATGATGGGCAGAAAAGAGAAAAAGGCCATCCAGGAACCGCGTCCGTGAATAAAGCGTGTGGCTTTCTCCAGTTGTTTATGATCTACCCGGAAATATTTTTCAATCCATTCCATTTTTCCCAGGTGACCGATCCAGTAACAGGTCAGTCCGCCGAGGGCGTTTCCAGCAGTGGTGGCTAGTGTGGACAGAACCGGATCAAGTCCCAGACCGACACAGGCCAGCATGACGGCTTCGGAACTGAAAGGCAGAATGGTACCGGCGAGGAAAGCGGAGAGAAACATTCCCCAATAGCCCCACTCGGTCAGAAACTGAATAAATGCATCCATAAGTTAAACAAGCCCAGCATCAGAATCAGAAGCAATGCTGTGCCGAAGAATATACGGGTGAAACGATTATATGTCTGAGCAAAGAGATGTCCGCAAGGCAGGGCTCCCAAGGCAATCAGTAGCGGGAACAGTGCATTGAACAGATGAGGCTGAAGCAGTAAAAGCAGCAGGATACCTGCTTCCAGAATCAGCAATGTGCGGAGCATGATACGGGTCTGTACCTTTTCCTGATAGGTTGCCATGAGGCTACGAACGCTGCAAATAAGTATGATCAGCAGGACAATGCCGCCTGAAACGGCCTGTTCCAGACTGAGTATACTGTAATCAATCGGCATGGGGCGGAATGAGGAGAGAAGGGTATCACAGGCAGATTCCAGATTTCCCAAATACAGATGATAGCTGAGCAGAAACAGGTAAGGGGTTGCAATTCCTACCAATCCGGCAAAAAAAGTGCGTGCACTGAAGGAGCGCAGATCTCCCATTGCAATATATATAAGAGGAATAAGATAAAGCACGGGAGGAATGGCCAGACTTCCTAGTCCGAGCAACAGAAAGGCATGGTACACAGGAGTAGAGGCATAGAAGGCTTCGTAGCTCTGAAACAGGGCAAACAGAATGCCCAAAAAGAGAACCGGAAGCCAGACTGCCGGTGTATAGGCATGGAGAAAAGGACAGAAGGCATAAAGTGTCAGAAACAGGGCCGAGGGAAGGGTGGTGCGTGTATGGATAAGGGCAAAAGTAGTATTCAGCTCAATGAGAAGATAAGTGCCTGCTGCACAAAGAGCCATTGAAACCAGTTCGGTCCATTCTCTGCAAGTGCTCCCCCAAACCAGTAATGCAATGAGAATGGCAACAGGAAGCGTCATTCTTCCCGTTGCCACTTCATATTGAAATCTGTTTCTTATTGCCATTGTCGGATGATTAGAGGTCGAATCCGATATCAGAACGGAAATATTTCTTTTCGAAACTGATCTTTCCGGCATTGCAGAATGACTGTGCCAGGGCTTCTGCCTTGTCGGCTCCATATGAGCTGACTGCGATGACACGTCCTCCGGATGTCACGATCTGTCCGTCTTTAACAGCTGTTCCTGCATGGAATACGATGCTACCTCCGGCTTTGGCTTCCTCAATACCGCTGATGGGATAACCTTTTCCGTAAGCTTCCGGATAGCCGCCTGATACGAGCATGACGCATACTGCTGAGCGGGGATCGATTTCCAGTTCCTTTTCGTGGAGATTGCCTGCTGCTACGCCTTCAAACAGATCTACAAGATCACTCTTGATACGCAGCATGACGCTTTCCGTTTCGGGATCACCCATACGGACATTGTATTCGATGACCATCGGATCACCCTTCACATTGATCAGTCCGAAGAAGATGAATCCTTTGTAGTCAATACCTTCAGCTGCCAGTCCTTCAACTGTAGGACGGATGATGCGGTCTTCTACTTTCTGCATCCATTCCTTGTCGGCAAACGGAACGGGAGATACGGAACCCATACCTCCGGTGTTCAGTCCTTTGTCGCCTTCACCGATACGTTTGTAGTCTTTGGCTTCGGGCAGGATCTTATAGCTCTTACCGTCGGTAAGTACGAATACGGAGCATTCAATTCCGCTCAGGAATTCTTCAATCACAACTGTTGCTGAAGCATTTCCGAACATGCCGCCCAGCATTTCTTTCAGTTCTTTCTTGGCTTCTTCCAGAGTCGGGAGAATCAGTACGCCTTTTCCGGCGCACAGTCCGTCGGCTTTCAGCACGTAGGGTGCCTGAAGAGTTTCCAGATAAGCCAGTCCTTCTTCCAGGTTGTCGGCTGTAATGCTCTTGTAGCCTGCTGTCGGGATATGATGACGCTGCATGAATCCTTTGGCGAATTCCTTGCTTCCTTCCAGTACGGCACCTGCTTTTGAAGGACCGATGACTGGAATGTTTTTCAACGCTTCATCGTTGCGGAAATAGTCGTAGATTCCTTTTACCAGCGGATCTTCCGGACCTACAACCACCATCTGGATATCGTTGTCGAGAGTGAATTGCTTGATGGCATCGAAATCGTCAGCCTTGATAGCTACGTTTTCGCCCACTTCACGTGTACCGGCATTTCCCGGTGCAATGTATAGTTTCTCTATTTTAGGGCTTTGTGCAATCTTCCATGCCAGTGCATGTTCGCGGCCCCCGGAGCCTAACAATAAGAGTTTCATAATTCGTTTTGTTATTATGGGTTTGACTTTTCTTGTTTTGCTTTACTTCAGATGATCTTCAAAGTAGCGGGTGATGTGCTCGTGCAGATGTACACGGTCGCGTCCCATCATGTTGTGTCCGTCTTCCGGATAGACAAAGAAATCGGGATGCGTTCCGGCATCAATGCAGGCACGCAGGAAAGTATAGCTGTGCTGAGGCACACAGGTGGGGTCTGCTCCACCGATGATCACTTCCAGACGTCCTTTCAGGTTACCGGCTTTCAGCTTCAGGTTTGAGTTCTTGTAGCCTTCCGGATTGGTCTGCGGAGTGTCCATGTAGCGTTCACCGTACATCACTTCGTAGTACTGCCAGTCGATAACCGGTCCGCCGGCAACACCTACCTTGAAGATTTCGGGGTAAGTGAGCATCAGGTTAGTAGTCATGAATCCACCGAAACTCCATCCGTGTACACCGATCTTATCTGCATTTACATAAGGCAGTGACTGGAGGAATTTAGCTCCTTCTACCTGATCTTTCATTTCTTCCACACCTAACTGACGGAATGTGCAGTTCTCAAATTCCAGTCCGCGGTTATCACTTCCACGGCTGTCTACGGTCAGCATGACATATCCCTTCTGAGCCATGTACAGATCCCATCCCCGTGCATCATAGAAACGGTTGTTGTGGATCAGCTGAGCGTGCGGTCCTCCATATACATAGATAATGGCGGGATATTTCTTGTTAGGATCGAAGTTGACCGGTTTGATGAGACGATAATAAAGATCTGTCTTTCCGTCGGCTGCCTTGATGGTACCCAGTGTGATTTCCGGGAGATTATACTGTTCTTTCATCGGATCAGTAGCTGTCAGCAGGTTGACTCCGGTCTTTCCGTTGGTCGGCAGAATGCTGATTTCACGGGGAACATTGAATGATGTAAAGTTGTCAATCAGGTAAGTTCCGCTGGCAGAGAGACGTGCTGAGTGTGTTCCGTCCTGCTGGCCGAGCAGTGTGCGTTTGCCTGTCTTTACATTCAGACTGAAGATATTGGTCTGCAGAGGTGAGATTTCCGTACTCGCAATGATCATTTCTTTGCGGGCTGTGTTAAATCCCAGAATGTCCTGAACCAGCCAGTCTCCTTGTGTCAGCTGTTTGATCAGCTGTCCTTCCTTATTATAAAGGTACAGGTGATGGAAACCATCGCGCTGGCTCCAGTAGATGAACTGGTTGCTATCCCAGGGAAGGAATACGATGGGATGTTGTGGCTCTACATATTTGGGATGAGTTTCTTCAAACAGCATAGCTTCCTTGGCACCGGTTTCTGCATTGTAGCGCACCAGTTGTGAATGATTCTGGTCACGGTTCAGTTCGATAACATAGATGCTCTTTTCATCAGGAGACCAGCTGATATTGGTAAAGTAACGGTCTGTCGGGTCTCCGGCCTGCAGATAAACTGTTTTTCCGCTCTGAATATGATATACTCCTACGGTTACCTTATGGCTGGTCATTCCTGCCATCGGATATTTGTCCGGTTCAAGGGTTGCAATGCGGGTAGTGGTATTAACCTGCGGATAAGCAGTTACCATGCTTTGATCCATGCGATAGAAAGCCAGACAGTTTCCTTTCGGGCTCCAGAATGTACCTTTATAGATTCCGAATTCGTTGCGGTGAACAGCCTGTCCGTATACGATATCCATCGGATCTGCTTTCTTTTCGTCAGGATTGATCTGCAAATCCTTTTCTCCTTCATGTGCGATGCAAAGATTGCTTTCCACGGTATAGGCTACGTAGCCATTCTCCTTGCAGAAGTCCAGATTGGCAGCTTTTTCGTTCAGACGGAACAGATTGCTGATCTTTTTCTGACCGAAATCATACCATACCATATAGTTTCCCTGACGGAATGTAATTACTTTCTGATCTCCCCAGGGAAGAGAAGCTCCCATCAGTGTACGGAGCTGTTTCAGTTCCTGAGTTGGCTGAAAAGGTTTTTCTCCATTGAGAAGTGCTTCGTTTACTTCATCAAGTGTTACCAGTACAGTTTCTTTTCCATTGCGGACATTGATGGTTACGATGTTTTCTACATCTGTACGTACACAAACGTCTCCCCACCACTGTAGTCCCGGTATATTTTTCGGAGCCAGGTTGAAGTAATTGTTTCCTCCCGGAATGACATCTTCCAGGGTATAGGATTTCTTTTCTTGTGCGAAGCTAGCTGTTGCTGTCATACAGAATAGGCATACAAGTAAGAATACGCGTTTCATTGTTTGATTGAGCGGTAATTATTGTTTATCCATTGATTCATTGTTTTCTCTCTCGATTTCCGGTTTGCGGCGGCTATGCATGTAGCGTGGACCGGGAGCCTGTTTCGGGCGTCCGTCGTCTGTGGAAGGACGTGGTGTGCGTGGTTTTGATTCGTCTTTGAACCGGAACTCGTTACGGCGTTCGCGCGTGAATTCTTTTCCGTCACCAGCCTTGCGTCCGCGGAAGCCTTCTTCTTTGCGGAAGCCTTCGTTTTTACGGGAACCGGATGGACGGTCTTCTTTTTTACGGAAACCCTTCTGTTCTCCGTCGCGCGAGAATGAACGTGTTTTGGGACGCGGAGAGTCTGTGTTGCGTCTGGGCTTAAAGTCTTTTCCTGCGTTTTCGCTACGGAAAGCCTTGTATTTACCGTCAAACAGCTGATATTGACGGAACTGGCATTCCAGTGCACCATTGAACAAAGGAATTTTGACTGAAGCTTTCAGACCGATCTGGTCGAAACATTCATCCCGATAACTCAAGATCCATGCATCGTTACCGGTGAAGGCGTGTTTCAGACGTTCGCCGATCATTTTATACAGTTCCAGCAAATCTCCGGAAGAGATACGTTCGCCGTACGGAGGATTGGTGATAATAATACTTTTTTCCTTTGGCTGTTCGAACTGTTGGAACGGCTGGATTTTCAGAATAACGTCTTTGCTTACTCCTGCAGCCTTGACATTATGAGTAGCAATTTCGTTTGCTCTCGGATTATTGTCGTAGCCATAAATCTTGTGTGTAAATTCACGTTCTTGTGAATCATCATTATAAATGGAGTCTAACAGATTCTGATCAAAATCTTTCCATTTTTCGAAGCCGAATTCCTTGCGGAAAATACCCGGTGCAATGTTGCGTGCAATCAGGGCCGCTTCGATGGGAATTGTTCCGGATCCACACATAGGATCGATCAGATCACATTCTCCACGCCATCCGGTCATCAGGATCATTCCGGCAGCAAGTACCTCATTGAGCGGAGCTTCTACCTGTTCCTGACGGTATCCTCGACGATGAAGCGACTCTCCAGAACTGTCCAAAGACAAAGTACACTGATCTTCGGCTATATGGATGTTGATAGCCAGGTCCGGATTACTGATACGGACCGACGGACGATTGCCTGTCTTTTCACGGAAATAATCTACGATGGCATCTTTTACTTTGTAAGCAACGAATTTGGAGTGGCGGAATTCGTTTGAGAATACTACGGCATCCACAGCAAAGCTGCTCATGTTGTCCAAATACTCCTCCCAGGCGATCGCTTTCACAGCATCGTACACTTCGTCGGCTGTTTTGGCAGTGAAATGTTTGATTGGTTTCAGGATGCGGATGGCTGTGCGAAGACAAAAGTTTGCTTTGTACATCAGGGCCTTGTCGCCGGTGAATGATACCATACGGCGTCCGATTTCAATGTTGCTGGCTCCCAGCTCGGTGAGTTCTCGTGCCAGTACTTCTTCCAGCCCCTGGAAGGTTTTGGCTATCAGCTCAAATTCTTGATTCATTTTATTTAAATTACGTAATTTCAATTGATTCTGCAAAAGTACGAATTTTTGGTTTGTCAATCAATGGTTTGAGTGGTTTTTCCTTGGGATTATCTTGTTTGATAGAGGAGATGTTGAGATTAGGCAAAAAAAAAAGGAGTACCGCTGTACTCCAACCTTTGTTAACCTTAAATCTAATACTATGAAAAACACGTTGCAAAGGTACGGACTTTTCTGAAATCTGCAAGTGGTTATTTGAAAAAACTCTGTTTTATAACATTTTTTAGGTATTTGTGTGGTCATCTTTACATAATAGCTTTCATGTTTCCATCAGGAAGAAGTTTTGTTCTTAAAAAGTTTGTTACCTTTGTTGCCGATTAACCTAGATAATAAATAAAAAGAAAATGAAAAGATTAACACATTCAGGCATTTTGATGTTGGGGCTTTGCTTGGGGGGAATGATGCAAAGTTGCTCAACTACGGACTCTAATTCAATTATTCAGCCTACTCCGGGCCAGCAAGCTATGATTGACCGGAAATATGGTATGTTTTTGCATTTCGGGATGAATACTTATTTGAATGCAGAATGGAGTGACGGAACTGCTGCTGCCGGAGTTTATGCTCCACCGGCTGACATTGCAGAACAAGCTGCAGGCTGGGTGAGAAATGCAAAAAAGGCTGGCATGCGTTCGATTGTTCTTACAACAAAGCATCACGACGGATTTTGTTTGTGGGATAGTAAGTATACCGATCATGACATTGCCAATCCGGCTATCGAGCATAAGGTAGATATTGTAAAGGCTGTATCGGATGCCTGCCAGAAAGAAGGAATAGCATTCTCTGTTTATTATTCTTTATGGGACCGGCATGAGCCTTGTTATCAGGATGAAGATAAAAAAGTGTATATTCAGTATATGAAGAATCAGCTTCAGGAGTTGATGACCGGTTATGGGCCGGTTCATGAACTTTGGTTTGACGGAGCCTGGGACCGGAAAACGGAAGACTGGCATTTGCAGGAGGTATATGATTTTGTAAAAAGTATGCAGCCGGACTGTCAGATCTCAACTAACTGGACAATAGGTAAACGTCCTGTAGATATGCAGGAAGGTGATTCTATTATTTATTTCCCTTCTGATTTTCGTTTATGGGATCCTTTCCTTCCTGTGGCTGATGATCCTAAAATTTATACACACAGCGGTAAGCAATATTATCTGCCATTTGAAAGTACACAGACAATTTCTGTAATTGGAAACTGGTTCAGTCATCCGGAAGACACTACAGTGCGTGATGTCGAAGAACTGGCAGACATTTTCTATACGGCAACAATTAATGACAACTGTCTGTTGCTGAATATTCCTCCAGATACACAGGGAAAGCAGAATCCGAAAGCAATAGAAAATATTCTGACGTTGGCCCGGCAACTGGGTATTGAAAACGGAAAACCTTTCCCAAAAGAACTGAAGAAACCTCAGTCCTTGATTACGGATGCTACTGCTGAGGCTACAAGTATCTATAAGAATGATACATTGCATTATGGTCCGTCTTATGCAGTGGATAATGATGTCTCTACTTCATGGATGTCTGCTGATTCATTGGCCTCCATGACTGTGAATTTGCGGAAAGAGAGTAAGTTTCAGGAGATATTCCTGATTATCGGTGAAAATAGCATCACACAGTTATCCATTGATAAGGAAGATAATGGAAAGTGGGTTCCGGTTTACCAGAGTGGCGTGATTCCCAAACAGCGTGGAGAAAGCTTTATGGGATATGGAACAATTTCCTGCAAACTGGATGAGCCGATATCCGCCCAGCGTTTGCAGATTCGTATTCTTCAGTCAAACGGAAAACCATCCATTTACTCTGTTCGTCTGAAATAATCAGTTAAGTTTTCCACAACTTCTGAACATCCGGCTCAGGGTTGTGGAAAACTTATTTTAGCACAATCCGTAAAAAACGGTGATCAAAAGTTTGTTATCTTTGTCCGACGATTCCATAAAAGGAGGATATATGAAGAAACAATTGATTATCATGGATTTTACAGGAGTGTATAACTATGAACCATTTATCCGTAATCAAAACTGTATTTGGCTGGATTGCCGTCATTTGTATGGGACGGAATGCTATTGTGATGAAGAAGGAGCTGCTTCTCTCAAACGATTGATTGCAGATTATCCGGCAGAAGGAATTCATTTTATTGATTCAGGAAATTATCATTACCTGACAAAATTCTGGACGGACAAACTGAACTATCCGTTTTCTCTATTAGTTTTTGATCATCATCCGGATATGCAACCTCCTTTGTTTGAGGATATGATTTCTTGCGGAAGCTGGGTAAAGGATATGCTGGATACGAACCCTTATTTACAGAAAGTGGTTGTAGCCGGAGCCTCGGAGGCGTTAATCCGTGCAGTGCCGGATATTTACAGAGATAGGGTTCGTTTTTATGGAGAAAAAGCGCTGAAACAGGAAGAAACCTGGAAGCGTTTTGCATCAGAGCATGTTAATGAACCTGTTTATATTTCCATAGATAAGGATGTACTTAATCCAGAATCGGCTGTAACCAATTGGGATCAAGGATCTCTCAGTCTTCAGGAACTGGAGCAGTTGCTGGCAGTTGTCTTTCGTCATGAAAAAATAGCCGGTATTGATATTTGTGGAGAATGTTCTGCTACTTTAGATCTTTTTGAGGAGAAACGGGAGGCTGCAATAAATGGCCGTGCTAATCAGGAATTACTGGAATTAATCAGTTCATTCCGTACACCCACAGAACTTTAGAAATAAAAATCTGACATGATACCATTCAACAATCACAAGGGGTACCTGAAAATGTAATCCAGATACAATTATCTGTAATTCGGGTACTTAATAATAATCAGGCAGGCATTACATTTGCAATATAAAAATGAAGTCTTATGAATAAACTGGTTATTGGCTTTCTATTGGCTTTTCTTTTTATTGGAGAAGCTTTGAATGCACAAAGTAAGAATGGTTTAAAAAACAGTAATGGTATGAAAGATTTAAAACTGACAGAAGTGTGGGATAAACTATTTCCACAGAGTAATAAAGTAGAGCATCGGAAGGTAGCCTTTGTTAACCGATATGGTATTACACTGGCTGCAGATATGTATATTCCTAAAGGGACAGAAGGCAAACTTCCTGCAATCGCCGTGAGCGGACCATTTGGAGCCGTTAAAGAACAAGTCTCAGGTTTGTATGCTCAGACAATGGCAGAACGGGGATTTCTGACCATTGCTTTTGATCCTTCTTTTACAGGGGAAAGCAGTGGAGAACCGCGTTATGTAGCTTCTCCCGATATAAATACGGAAGATTTCTGTGCAGCAGTCGATTTTCTGTCTGTATGTGATCTGGTGGATGCTGACCGCACTGGAATTATGGGAATCTGTGGTTGGGGAGGATTTGCCATCAATGCAGCAGCCATTGATACACGCATCAAGGCAACGGTCGCTTCGACGATGTATGATATGAGCCGGGTAACTGCCAACGGCTATTTTGATGCCATGAATGCAGACCAGCGTTATGAACTTCGGAAACAGCTGAATGCTCAGCGTACGGAAGATATGAAAAACGGCAGTTATGCACTTGCTGGAGGAGTGATTGATCCGCTTCCGGAAGATGCTCCTCAATTTGTGAAGGATTATTATGCTTATTATAAAACGAAGCGGGGATATCATCAGCGTTCTTTGAATTCTAATAACGGATGGAATAAAACATCTGCACTTTCGTTTATAAATATGCCTATCCTTTCTTATTGTGATGAGATTCGGAGTGCTGTCTTGCTGATTCACGGAGAGAAAGCCCATTCACGCTATTTCAGTGAAGATACTTTCAAGCGGTTGAAAGGAGATAATAAGGAACTGATGATTATTCCCGGGGCAAGTCATGTAGACTTGTACGATCAGACAGATATTATTCCTTTTGATAAGATAGAAACTTTTTTCAAGGAATATCTTCGCTGAGACGGGGATTTTGGAATAATCTTTAATCGGAAAGAGGGTGTTATAATGTAGTAAAGTGATACTTAAGATTTGAATGTTATGACACCCTCTTTTTCCGTATATATTAGATACCTAAACGTTTTCTGAGTTCTTTTAAAATCTCAATATCTTTGTTTCTTAATTTACCGTCTCTTCCCGGAGGGCAGTTCAGAATCAGGATATTGTCGTTTTTGGTACATTGACGATATAATTTTTCCAGTTCTTCTACAGACTTAAACTGGTTGTCCGTTGTATTATAGAACCATCGCTGACTGATACATACTGTGGATTCCCATGGCATGTAGTAATCTTTACCATCGTGAGTGAAAGTCTTGGGATCATTATCGGTTGGCAGATACGGGTCACCCAGGCGGAAATCACTGGGGAAATAACGAATAGGGAATCCTGCTTTTTGCTGTTCCGGCAGTACCGGATGGGCATCTACATTCTCGGGGGAACCAATGCTCCAGTTGATACCGATCTGGCAATCTGGCTCCTGAGACTTGATGGTCTGGTAGATATCCATAACAGGCCAGCGGTAATTCTGTTTGGTCCATCCTCCGTCAAACCAGAATTCGACGATAGGTGTATATGGCTTTACTTTGTCAACCAGCTCTTTTAATTGTGCAATCATGTAAGAATTGTAGGCAGCGTCTTTGCTTTGATCATCCACATCCGGATTTACTTTCCGGTCCCATAAAGAATAATACAGTCCCAGTCCTATCCCATATTTTTTGCATGCTTTGGCTACAGCTTCTACCACATCTGTATGATTTCCGGAAGATGCAACATCATATTCTGTGTATTTGCTGTCCCAAAGGCAGAATCCGTCATGGTGTTTGGTTATCAGGATAACGTATTTCATACCGGCATCCTTGGCAGACCGTATCCATTGTTCTGCATCAATTTGTGAAGGAGCGTATGATTCGGCTGGTTTGGAGCCATCTGTCCATTCTTCGTCATGAAAAGTATTAATTCCGAAATGAATGAACATACCATATTTCCGTTCGATTTGTTTGAGTTGGGCTTTACTGGGTTTATCGGAAGGAACCGGCAGTAACAGATTTTGCGAGAAGGCAGGTTGTCCCAGCAACAGCAAGCCTAATACGCTCCATGATAAAAGTCTTTTTTTCATAAGTAATTTTATTGATACCTTTGTGTGTAAATGTCTGTTTTTTATGATTGTATATTTAAGGTCTTACAAAAACCAAGGGCAAAGTAACAAAAAAAATGAATAGATTATTTATTTTCTCCCATTATTTCTGTTAATTTGTAACCAATTTCTGCTATGTGGAATAAGGGTTTAAAATGTGGTCAGCAATTTTTTATAACAGCCCCAAGAAGATGGGTGTGAAAAGTATGTTGACCAGTATGGTAGTTGGGGTTTATTAAACATAACTTTATAATAGTATTATGATGAAACGGTTACTGATTTTTTTATGGGTTGTCTGTTGTGTGACAGCCCTTCAAGGCAAAACACGTAAGGCTCTTTACATTGTGTTGGATGGTATTCCTGCTGATTATATTGAGCGGGTACATCCGAAGAATATATTTGATATAGCTTCCAAGGGAGGTTATGCCCGTGCTTATACGGGAGGAGAAGTTGGTGCATATTCGCAGACTCCTACCATATCAGCGATTGGTTACATGAATATTCTGACAGGAACCTGGATGAATAAACATAATGTAAATGGGAATTCCAATCTGAATCCCAATTATAATTATTGGTCACTTTTCCGGATAGCCAAGAATCAAAATAAAGATTTTAAGACGGCTTTGTTCTCCAGCTGGACTGATAACCGGACTGTATTGATCGGTGAAGGAAAGCCTGAGACTGATCATCTGAAAATAGATTATGTCTGTGATGGGTATGAATTGGATAAGAATCGTTTCCCTGCGAAGAAAGATGACCTTCATATTTTTGATATTGACTCAGTTGTATGCAAAGAAGCCGCTGCTTGTATCCGTGAGAATGCTCCTGATTTGAGTTGGGTGTATTTGTGGTATACCGATTCCGGTTTCCATATTTATGGTGATGGAGCTTTTATGGACCGTTATGTAAATAAGACAGATGATCTGGTTGGAATGATTTGGGAGGCAGTTCAATATCGTGAAAAGAAGTTTGATGAAGAATGGATGGTGATTGTGACAACAGACCATGGCCGTGGAGAAAGCGGACATCATCATGGTGGACAATTGGCCCGCGAACGTAGTGTATGGGTTTCAACCAATGTCCGTGCGTTGAATGCACAGTTTACCCGTCCTACTTTAGCTTTGGTAGATATACTTCCTACAATCTGCCGTTTTATGGATTTCCAGATGCCCAGAGATGTAGCTTTTGAAAAAGATGGTATCTCCTTCTATGGTCCTACGGATATTTATGAGCTGACAACTCATCCTTATGACAATCAGGTTACTTTATGCTGGAAAGGGGAAGGTGCCAAAGATGAGGCTGTTGTTTATATGGCTACAACCAATGCTTATAAAGAAGGAGGTAAGGATAACTGGTCAGAAATAGGCCGGGTAAAAGCCAGTACAGGACGTTTTGTTGTGGATTTAGGAAAGTATCCGTCTTCCAAGTTTTATAAGTTTGTAGTGAAGACTCCAACAACTTCTTTGACCCGTTGGCTTCAGAAATAGTATTATGTCGTTATACCAAATGATTGCCTGGATAAGCGAAGGATATAGAATACTAAATTAATTGATATTATGAAAACTAAATTGTTTTATGGCATTTTCATTGTGTTGAGTATGTGGGGATTGTACTCTTGCAAACAAGCAGAGAAACCCATTAAATTTGCTATTGTTTCCGATCTTCATGCTCCCGATCTTCCTGATGGGCGTGAACGTATGCAGGCTGTAGTGGATGCAGCTAATGCAGAGAATGTAGACTTTTTGATTCAGTTGGGCGATTTTATTCGTCTGGACAGTGTCAGCCAGCCTTTGCAGAAAGTATGGGATCAGTATAAAGGAGAAAAGTATCATGTTCTGGGAAATCACGACCTGGATAAATATTCCAAAGAAGAGTTTGTTGCCGGATTCGGCATGCCGGGCCGTTATTATTCTTTTGACAAGGGTGATTTCCATTTTATTGTGCTTGACGGAAATAATTTGTTTGATGAGGGGAAATATATTCCTTATAATAAAGCCAATTATTATGTAGACAGCCGTAAGCGGGCCTTTATGGATCCTGAACAGATGGAATGGCTGAAAAAGGATCTGGCGTCAACAATCAAACGCTGCATTCTTTTTTCTCACCAGAGTATAGACAGAGCAATGAATAATGGATATGATGTACGCGACATTCTGGAAGCTGAAAACAAGAGAGCCGGATTTACAAAAGTTGTTGCTGCATTTAGCGGTCACAATCACAGCAACTATACGGATGTGATTAACGGGATTACTTATGTTCAGATCAACAGTGCCTCGTATGTTTGGGCAGATTGTGAAACCCAGACTGAGAAGAGATATCCGGCAGAAATCAATGACAAATATTCTCTGTTGAAATATTCATTGACCTTCGACAAACCTTTGTATGGCATTGTGACACTTGATCATAACGGACTTTCCATGAAGGGTACGGAAGCAAAATTCTTGCCGCCGACTCCTTCAGAAATCGGCTTGCCGGAGAAGTTGGGCAGCTTTCCTTTGGTATCTTTCATAAAAGACGTGTTTGTTGATTTCAAAGATTAAGCTTTCATGAAAAGATCTTTATTGCTGTTTCTTCTTAATATATTGATTATAAGTTTTTTCTCTCAAGAGGTGTTCTCTCTGTCCGATAATTCAGGACAGAGAGACATCTCTTCTTTTGTGAAAAAGGACGGGAGAGAAAATCCGGCGACAGACGATTTTCTGACAAATGAAGAGGACACCGGATTGGAGTCTTGTCAGGATATTCTTGCCAGAGAGAATGAACTTACCTTCTCTGATAAGATCATGAAGGTAAAGGCAGAAAATATTTTTCGTGATTCCACTTTTTATCATTGGTGCAGTTCGGTGATTAAGGGGGAAGACGGAAAATATCATTTGTTTTATTCCCGTTGGAAACGGACATACACTTTTTATGCCTGGCTGACTCATTCGACCATAGCACATGCTGTGGCAGATCATCCGGCTGGGCCTTATCACTATCAGAATACCGTTCTTGATTTCGAAAAAGATGTATACCGGAAAGGAGATATGATAACGGCTCATAATCCTAAGATTAAATATTTTGAGGGGAAATATTATCTTTATTTTTGCAGTACGTCTTTAGACAGAGATATCTCTAATGAAGAATTGATAGAGACAGCCCGGGGTGGTTATTCTCATAAGAACTGGCAACCTTTGAGGGTCAATCAGCGTACGTTTGTTGCTTCTTCCGAGAGTCTGAATGGAGAATTTTCAATTAATGAAAAGCCTTTGCTGGAACCTGACGGACCGATTGAAACATTAGTTGTAAATCCTGCAATCGTACAAGGAGTTGATAAACGCTATTATTTGATTGTGAAAGGGGACAAGCCTGGTTCTACCAAATTTGAACGTAATCAGGCTGTTGCTGTTTCCAGTTATCCGGACAGAGGATTTGTTCTTCAGGATAAGCCGGTTATTCAGGACTGGGATACGGAAGACATGTCTTTATGGTGTGATCAGAAGAATTCTGTTTATTATGCTTGCTTTCATGCACATACTTATATAGGAATGATGGTTTCTTCCAATGGCCTGGACTGGAAGAAAGCTTTGGACTTCAAGATTATGAAAAAGGAGATTCCATTGTATGGTGGAGGTTGTATTTTGCCTGACCGGATGGAACGTCCCTTTGTTTTTTTTGAAAATAATGCTCCCAAAGTATTATCTTTGGCAGTGAAAAAAGCAGATGATGCATATATTGTTTTTGTTCCTTTAAAGTAAAAACTTTGCAAAGTAGTAAATGAGGGGAACTTTGTGTTGAAGGGAACATTTATTCTGATGGGAAATAAGGGTTATAAACATTTAAAGAATTTATATTATGAAAAAATTGTATTTAGTCGTTTGGAGCATCTTGTCATGCGTCCTTTTGTCTTGTAGTGGAAGTGAGAATGGAAAGTCTCTGCCGAATCCTCCGAAGCATATTGTTCTTGTCGGTTTCGACGGCTTGAGTTCATACAGCCTGAATAATGGTGCGGAAATGCCTCAGTTCCGCAGTATGATGCAGGATGGCTGTTACACTTTGGAGAACCGTTCGGTTCTTCCTTCTTCAAGTGCCGTCAACTGGGCTTCGATGTTTATGGGAGCAGGTCCGGAACTTCACGGATATACTGAGTGGGGTAGTTCTACACCTGACCTGCCTTCTCGGGTTCTCAACGAACATGGTATATTTCCGGATATCTACAGTGGTATCAGAGCCAAATATCCTGATGCAGAACTTGGTTTCTTCTATGAATGGAATGGCATGAAATACCTGGTTGATACTTTGGCCATTAATCATGTTCAGCCTTTGAATCTGTCTGCTGAAAACTCCAAAGAAGAACTGAAGGATGTATTGTCTTACCTCAAGGAGAAGAAACCGATGTTTTGTTCGGTTATTTTCGGTGAGCCGGATGGTGCCGGACATAGCAAAGGTTGGGAATCAGAAGATTATTTTAAGATGCTGACTCATCTGGATCAGGCTCTGGCACTGATCGTATCTGCAGTAAAAGAGGCCGGAATGATGGACGAGACCGTATTTATACTCTCTGCCGATCATGGGGGAAAAGGAACCGGTCATGGCGGTAAGACGATGAATGAGATGCAGACACCGATTGTCTTTTATGGAAAAGGTATCAAGCAGGGTGCTCAGATTACCGAAAGTACAATGGTGTATGATATTGCAGGTACTGTGGCATTTATGCTGGGAGTTGAACAACCGCAGGTATGGATTGCCCGACCTATCAAGAGTGCCTTTAATGAGAAGTTTTAAAAAGTGACTGATATGAAACATTCTTTGGGAATTTTAGCTGTTCTTTTATGGAGCAGTGTCCAGATTTTTGCACAGACTGACTGGTATAATCCTTTTGGTAAAGGGGAAATCCCTGTACAGGGACGTTGCTGGAATGAAGAGATCGGTGCAAAATATCATCGTCTTCCGGACCGTGCAGAGAAGGTGGTACGGAAAGCTTTGTGGGATTTGTCCTGTCAGAGTGCAGGCTTGTATATTAAGTTCAAGACAAATGCATCGAAAATACAGGTGAAATACACGGTTACATCTGGCTTTTCTATGCCGCATATGCCGGCAACGGGAGTCAGTGGAGTCGATTTGTACATGAAGGATGCTGACGGACAGGCTTTATGGTGTGCCGGAAAATATTCTTTTGGAGATACGGTACGTTATACATATGATAATCTTACTTATCCTCGTCAGTCGGACAAAGGAAATGAATTCTGTCTCTACCTGCCTCTTTACAATGGAGTAAACCTGATGGAAATAGGTGTACCGGCCGGAAGTCATTTTGAGTTTGCTGCTCCGTCAAAGAAGAAGCCTGTGGTGATTTATGGAACATCCATTGCGCAGGGAGCATGCGCCTCGCGTCCCGGTATGGCCTGGACCAATATTCTGCAAAGAAAGCTCGATTTTCCTGTGGTCAATCTGGGATTTTCCGGAAACGGACGCTTAGAGGAGGAGTTTTTCAGACTGCTGGCTGAGACTGATGCGTCTTTGTTTGTTATCGACTGTATGCCTAATATGACAGAAGATGACCGGGTTGGACTGATTGCGGATCGGATGACGAAAGGAATACGCATATTGCGTGAAAAAAGTCAGGCACCGATTCTGCTTGTTGAACATGACGGATATATGGGATATCGGGTTTCGGATGCGGAAAGAAGCAGGTTTGAAAAAACCAATGAACAGCTTCGTCTCTGCTATCAGGAACTCAAGCAGAAGGTGGATGGACTGTACTATATGACTTTTGAGGAACTGGGATTGAGCATGGACAGTCAGGTGGATGGAGTGCATGCTACTGACTTGGGTATGTTTCAGTATGCGGAAGCATATTCCCGGAAGATTGCAAAGATCCTGTTCCCGTAAGATCTTTTTTCCCACGATGAGGCAGAAGAATGTGGTAAACAGTAGTCTTCTGTCTGGTTATAACATCTGTTTACTCTAGGGTAAACAGATGTTTTCTCAAGATGAAACAAAAGTTTTTTCTAGCTGAAACTTTTAGTTCCACTGGCTGAAACAGAAAGTTCCACTAATAGAAAATAAAAGTTTCACCAGCAGAAAACAGGAGTTTCTTCAAGACGAAACAAAAGTTTCACCAGCATGATACAACAGAATCGTCTGTATTATGCCGATGAATCGTCCTTTTGATGCTGGCGGAGAGTATGGAGAAATTTAACTGTGTATTGTCATAATTGAAAAGATCTGATATCATTAGTGTCCCGTTAAAATCGAGACAAATTAATATTAATCAAACA
>ERZ1024483.58-NODE-58-length-39406-cov-10.990674_pt1 | contig 39406 bp, 67 predicted proteins | sample MGYA00520799_ERZ1024483 | MGnify/ENA primary metagenome ERZ1024483 (study PRJEB33242, sample SAMEA3444315) | Homo sapiens | biome: Host associated; feature: Gastrointestinal tract; material: Stool | place: Uganda | collected 2011-01-01 ...
TAATCTTATATGATAGAGATGCTACAGGAATGCATAAAGCTAGAGAATATAGCAAACAATACAAGCTAGATGCCTTTTTCATCAACAAAAAGTTTAAAGCAAAAGACCTGTCTGATGCAGTTAAAGCCAATGGTTTTAATATAGTTAAAGATTGGTTAATAAATACGCTAAGAAAATATGATTGAAATAGTAACATTATGCTTGATGAGCGCAATAGTTGGCGCAATAACATCTCCATTAATACATAAATATCTTACAAAGAAACTTTCTAAGCGAATATCTTTGGCAAAAGGTAGTTATTTACGTATATATCTTCCAAATGGTCTGAAAATGACTATATGGGATAGTACACAGCATAGTGGCGATGTATGTGCGTGTGTTCATCAGAGTGACGAAACAAAAGTCGCTGATGGAGAAATTGTTTATTTTAGCGGAACTTACGTATCAAAAATACGAGGAAAAGGGTTCTGCTATGATAGATAAATCTAAAGGTAGGGTCAGAAATGCGACTAAGGTCGATAAGTATGGTCTCCATTTTAGGAGTAAGCTCGAATGCTATACTTATGAAGCTTTTATGAAAGCTGGAATACCAGTTAAATATGAGCCAAAGCATTTCACCTTATTACCAAAATTCGAGTTCCTTGGAGAAAAAATAAGACCAATCACATATCTACCAGACTTCGTAGGGAAGGGGTTTGTTGTAGAATGTAAAGGTCTTATGGGTGATTCCTTCCCTCTTCGATGGAAATTGTTTAAGTATTATCTTAAACGTCATAGGAGTAAAATGAAATGTTATCTCGTCCGCAATCATAAACAAGTAGATGAGATGATAGAAGAAATTAAATCCAATAAGAACTAAAGAGTCATGGAAAAGAAATTTTTGAAAGTAGGTAAAAGTGTAAGTTTTAAGTTTAACACAGATGGACTTGAGTGTGATTTGACCCCAGGAATGGTTTATAATATTAAAGTAGACCGTTTTACGGAAACTATATCATTAGAAGAGTCTGGTAGTTTATCTTTACCTTCTAAGGTATATTGTACAGCAAGAGATGAACGTTTCATTGATAAAGTTATCAATAGTTATAACTTGTCAGAGAATGGTTTTACTGGTGTAATGCTCGCAGGACTCAAAGGTTCTGGAAAAACCGTTATGGCAAAGTGCATTGCTAACAAGAGCGGACTCCCAATTGTGAATGTAGATAAAAACATACGGCCATATGTGCTTAAATGTCTTGTGGAAAAGCTTGGTGATACAAGTGTATGCTTTTTGTTCGATGAGCTTGATAAGCTTCTTGAAGACTATGATGATTCAGTATTATTACAGGTATTAGATGGTTCTGACACAAAAGGTAAGCATATGATTTTGTTTACTTGTAATAATACAGATGATATATCAGAGTATCTTATAGATCGTTGCTCTCGTATTCGCTATTGGCGTGAGTTTGAAGAGATGTCTCCATCACTTATAATGGAGGTGTTGAATGATAAGCTCAATGACAAGAAAGAGGTTAAATCTTTAACAGATTTCATTAAGGACAACTTCGAAGTATGCAGTTTTGATAATATAGCATCTTTTGTAAAGGAAGCTAATGATTATCCTACTACAACATTTGAAGAGTTGTTTGAAGATATGAACCTTTCTTCAAAAGGTACTATAAAACCTCATTCTCGTTCTTGTAAAACTAATTGTCTAAAGAACGTTAAGAAGAAAGCAGTTTACGACGATTGTTGTGATTGCTGTTGTGCGGGATAATTATGAATATACCAGAGTATAAAATACCAGAGTACGAGATCCCTTATTACGAAGATGGTTCTCGTATTAGTAATTCTGCGATAGGTTGGTTCTTGAATAAAGGACCAGCTTATCTTCGTAGAATGTTAGATGGTAAAGAAAAAGGTTTAGATCTTCCTCAATTACGTAAAGGAACTATGATACATGAGTTTCTGCTTCAGCCAGATCAGTTCTGGAATGATTACGTATTATTTACAGGAGAAAAACCCAAGAGTGCACAAGCACAAAAGTTCTGTGAAAACTTAATAAATACCGTTGAAATAGAGCTAAATAAACAGCTCTCAGAGGCTTATCGCAAGTCTTATAGTATAGTTGGTAAGAGTGAAGATAAAATCCTCTCAGAGGCGCTTAAAATAAGCGTAGAGTATAAGGATTATATCGAAGCTATCAGGTCTAAGAAAGTACTTATATCTCAGTATGACTTAGATCAACTTATGAAGATTCAGCATAATGTTGGAGAACATAAGCTAGCTAGACAGTTAATACGAAGAGCAGGTGAGCATGGTAATATTCATGTGTACCACGAGTTCCAGATAAACTGGGATTACTATTCCGAAGATGAATTGAATCATGGAGCATTAACACCTATTGCATGTAAATCATTGCTTGATAGTTGTACATTTAACTTTGATACAAAGACATGTACAATTATGGATATCAAAACTACAGCTAAATTATGGCACTTTGAAGACAGTATGAAAGAATTTGATTACTGTAGACAATTATGCTTTTATAAGGAAGCAGTATATTGGTATTTTGTAAATGTGTTAGAAATGACTGATGGATTTGATAAATGGAGATTTGAATTCTATATTATTGCTATTGATACAACTGGTAGTAACGAAATAAGAGTTTTCAAATTAGATTCGTGTCAGGTTAATTCTAGAGAAACAGCAATAAGTGACTTTATGAGCGTGTATTTATGGCATTTGGGAACAGGTAACTGGGACCATAGCCACGATTATTACACTGGAGACGGTAGTGAAACTTTAAACCTATAAGTAAAATGGAAAACGAAACTTTGAATGTTGAAGTGTTAGAAAAAACACTTAATGTTGACAATTTTGAGAATACATTAAATGTAGACGATTTTGAGAATTGTGCTACAGGTGAAGAATTAGAAGCAGCAATTTTGGATGTTTAATAAAGAGAAGTTTAAAAACAACTCTGTATTTATAATTCCTTATATAATAACAAATAAGGAGTTACTGACTACAAATGCTCTTTATTCTTCGGAAATAGTTACAGTAGGAGAAAAGAAGTATATACGACTTCTTTATAATCCTACATCTGTAGCACAGCGTTATTGGATATATAAACAATCTGAGTATGAATATTATTTCGACTCTAAGGTTGATGTAGAAGCTAATAACAAAGTACTTCTTGAAGTTTTGTATGAGATACCAAAAGTAAAGAAAGCAGAAATGTCTTGTATAGAGCAAGGTGGTTTTGATATCTTAACAAAGCAAAATGTAGTTGACAACGCAATATACTGGGGATATTATTCTCCGGAAGTTTTGAATTAGTGAATAAAAATAAACCCCGGCCGCTCGTGAGAGTAGTCGGGGTCTTTTTTTATTATTTACTAAACTTATTTAAAGCCCAATTATATAATGGGTCATCTGAAGATTTATTTTGAATGATTTGGTTTTCGTAATAGCTTCTTTTACTCTTTGAGTCAAGAATTTGTTCATAAGCATGATGAAATGGTGTTGCTTTGAATATATCTCTTGAAGCTTTATTCCATTCAGTATTTGTAAATGGAATATTGTAATCAGAGTAAATTCCACGCTATATACTTGAATCGTAATCGTTAGAGGAGCCACCTAGGAAAGTATCCAATAGCGATCCTCGAGGCATAATAGAATATAATGCGTATTCCGGCAAAGATTTAGCAACGTTTTGGAAAGCGTCTAAAGTACCAGTCTAAGCTGATACCGATTTGAAGTTATTCAACGCGTCATCGAAGCGATAAGGTGTAAACACTTCCCATTTTGTACGAACAGCTATATAAGCAAGTAGCTGCATTAATTTATTGTCATCGTCAGAGTCGGCGTATGCACATATAAGAGCAACAGCAGGGCAAACGACAAGCTTATATAAAGCAATTTCTGTTGCAAGACGTTTTAATTGCTGACGTCTAAATCTACATAGTCTAGCCTGGCTTTCTGACGAATTATCGTACAAGTATCTCTGTAAAGACCTCGAATTCTTCGCTCTTGCGCCCAATAATGCACCAAGTGCAGAACCTATAGCAACTCCAGCCATAGGGCCTACAATAGGCAAAAATGAGCCTAATGCGGCGCCTGTTGCAAGACCAGTTAAGATTGATTTCTTTCTGTTCACCTAGAAATTCTAAAGGTTTACTTCGTCTGAGTACCCTTTAGACAATATGTTAAGTAATTGTAATCCAGACCTAAATGAACCACCTTTGAACTGTTGTGTTGAGTTATCCCATACAGTGTCTCCAAATCTTTCTTGAAGCATAAGAGGGAAATACTGTCTGTGAACTAATACAGCTGCTCCTAATGCGTTTGTTGTAATAGCTGCTTTCTGAGATTCGGTAGCCATACCATCGGCGTTCTCTGCATATCTTTCAACTCTAGAATGAAGCGTTTCCTCTATCTACTTATACGGTTTGTAATACTATTTATCTACAGTAAGTTTACCATTCTCTTCTTTCATTATAGACAGTAAGCTTTTACATTTCTTCCACTCTTTAATCTATCTTTTGTCTTCTTCTGGATTAAGGATATTGTTCATCATTATGTCATCCTTAGTTACAAACTCACCATTATAATATCTGTAAGACATTATAGTAGCAATCGCTATAGGAGCCTTAGCACAGAAATCGAACATAGTAAGACCACCAAACGCCCAATTATGAGTTATAACATTTATATACTTATTTCTGTTCGAATCCTTCATCTTTCTCTCAAGCTAACTGGCTATATTAAAATGCTCCATTATAAGCATCAAGAGGTCTTTAGAGTTATGGTTCTCAATATATCTTGCACCCATACCATTCTCAACCAAATGATGCAAGACAAATCTAGTAGCAGCACAAGCATTAGAAAAACTATATTTCTATCCAACTATAGCATTTACAATATGAGCCCATGTAGCAGTAGTAAAACCAGTACCAGCTACAGCTATATTGCAGCCAAGGTTTATAAGTGTTGTAGCAGCTCTAAATAACTAAGCTACCTTACCCATATTAACCTGTCTGCCGAATATATTTACCTACATTCTTGAAGAACGTATATTGTATAGGTTCATGTCTAAGAATTTTCTAGCAGCTTTGTATGTATTAGAAGACTTTCCTGTAACGTTCCTAGTAGTTCTCTTAAGATTACCTATACTGCCTGTAATTGATGTTTTTTCATGATTCCTATTCTCAATCATGTCGACCATAGATTCGCAAGTAGCTTCTATCTACTTCTTGTTCTTATACTTCTAAGACTAGTTATAGTACTCTCCAAGTATACCTATCAAGTCGGATGAAAGCTATGATGCGTCTTTAAGCCTTCTGGTATAATACTGTGGTATCATGTTAAGTTGTCTGCCATCTGGACGCTCTCCACTAATTTCACTACCAAACGTAGGATCCTTGGAATTAATAATATCTCCAAACTAATCCTAGTCGGACAGCGCCTAGTCGATAAACTATCCATAAGTACCATCTTGTTCCCATCCTTTCTCTCCGATACCAATGGTGTCTTTAAAGTACTCTTTAAGAGCTCCTCCAGAAGAAGATGGGTCTACATTACCAGTCTTGATAAAATCCCAAGCCATTCTCCATTTGCCACTGTGCTTTTTAAGATACTTAAAGAACGAGCCTGTTATCTGTGGGAGGAGATAATTGTCTACATAATTTCTATTTATCTACAACTCATTAGACTCTTTAATTGTTTGATATGTCTTATCATAAAGAGCCTTAAGAGTCTTAGATTTCATAATCTTGTTATACTGTTTAGAATTGTCGTACAATTCTTTCTTAGGAACAAATGCCTATCCGTAACTCTCGTCGAAATCTTTGTCGAGCAAATTGTTATTCTCATCAGAATTGAGATATCCGTCTCCTGGAAGAACTTCCATAAATCTATCGTAGTAAGCCTACTTTGCTACAACTTTTCTAAACCAAGGTTTAGCCTGCCATGATATCTCTCCTTCTACATCCTCTACAAGTCTACCTGTATTTCTCTCGAATATCTCAAGATAGCCAGGCTCTTCTTTATCTCTAAGAACGGCCAACCTGTGCATTTCTTTATATACGTCAGTCAATGAAGACTTAGCATATTTTCTAAAAATTTTTGCACGATTTTTAGCAAGTTTCTTTAAGTCTTTATCTTCTCTTACAGCCTGTTTTCTAATCTTGGCGAGTTCTTTGTCTATAGCCTATATTTTATTTTGTATAGATTTCTGCAGTTTAGATGGATTTATATCTCCTGTATTGTAGTCTCTGTATGTAGATAATATATTGTACTTCTGCTGCTACAATTCTTCATATCTAGCACCATGATCACTCACTCCATCTACAATTATTGCATATATAGGTTTCTCTGCTTCGTTATCAATAGTTTCCCAAAGTAAAGCTTTGCCAGTATCTTCGTTTACCTTGAGTCTAGTCTTGCTGTTTCTTGAGTCCCATTTTCTAAGTTTATCAAAATCGAAGTTACCATCTTCGCCTTTAGCCATCTCTTCAAGACCACCACACTCTTGGATTATTTTATCTCTATCATCCTACCATCTCTTTGTATCTTTCTTAACTTTATCAGAAGAATTAAAGAGTGTTTCATTTAACTTCTAGAGTTCTTTTGCTATACGATATTCCGGAGTACCTTCTATCTTAAGCTCTCCATTTATATCGTAATCTGAAGCTAATTGCTTCTTTTGTATATACAAGCCTCTAAGCGTATTCCATTCAGAATCTGTAAGTCTATCAAAATGGTAGTTTCCAAATTCGTCTTTGCAGCCAGATTTTATAGCTTTAATTTGTATCTGAATAGAATCACGTGCCCTCATGGTATCTGCAGAAAGATTAGCAAATGCTTCATAGTATTCTTTCTTGTACTTTCTATGACAATTCTTACTTAACCAATCGTTTACTTCTCTGCTCCACTTAACGCCGTCTTCGCCTTTTGGCTACTCTCTATTAGACGGGTCCAGTCCATATTTGAGGTTAAGCTTTTCCATGAATTCCTGTCTATTTCTGAAGAACTTACCATAATTCAAGTTTCTTACCAAGTAACCTGTAGTAAATCCGTTATCGTCAACTTCGTAAAGATCAAGAACGCTTTCGCCAAACTTAAGCTATTCTTTAAGCTACATAAGCTCTACAACTCTGTCATGAGTATCTCTGTCAGCTTGATGAGTAGCTTTATCAATAAGGTAAGCCATCGCTCTTAAAGATTCATCTTTTGCAGAATCCATAGAACCTACAGTGGTGTAGAACCAACTAGTATCATAACCTATTGTCTTGAGGTGATTAATATAATCAGCTATTGTAGGAGAATGCACATCATTACCTATCTAAGCAAACCTCTTCTTCATGTTGTTAATAAGGATCTCAGACATAAGAGATGTGGCGTCTGCTGCTACGGATTCCGAACTCTATACAATCTAAATTATTCTTTGTATGTCGTTAAGAGTAGCTCTATCCTATTGTGGTTTATCCTACAGTTCTCTTATAAGTAAATCTATTACAGTAGGAGAATTAAGAGCGCTATTTATTTCTGATAAAATCTTCTAATATGTACCGAAGTTATCATGTGTTAAGAACATGTACTCAGCATCGCTTATAGTCATATTCTCTTGTCTTATCTTATGTATCTTTTTAGAATCAATAAGAAGTTGAGGCGCTATCTGCTAAACAAGGCTAGCTATTGAGTAAAATGTTCCCCCAAGACGGTCTTTAAAAGACTATACCTACGACCTAAGTATCTCTATATTCTCGCTCTTATACTCATCTGGAAGCTAAGACACCTTAATAGCGGCCTATCTCTTTGATAAAGCGGTAGCTATATTCTTGCACATCTCCTCTATTCTCTTCTATGCCACTTCTTCCGAATCTCGCATATTAAGACCGAGGTTGCTATCATTAATTCTATCAACTCGCATAGAATTATTAACTTCCGCGTAGTTAGTAGCTCTAATTAAATCTTCTCTAGTCTACTATATTTGATCATTAGATAATACTGAATTATCCAAAGACTTATATACTTCCTGTATTATTTTAGACGCCTATAAGCCTTCAAATTTAAGTACAGGTCTATTGAATAGGTAAGACGCAGTAATCCTCTAATACAGCTTTAATTGGTCTTTATTTGTATTGAATACATTGCTATTTGCCAATAATCTAGATAAGCTGTTAACGAGATTTTTTAATGCTAGTATAGGAGCTCTATTGTTCTTTTTATCTTCAAGAATAGCCCTCTAGTACAACATGCTTCTTACGTCCTGCCTTGTAGCAAATTCAGAAGCAAATTCCTTTTCATTTTCGAGACAATAGTAAAGACCTGACATATCCATTCTACTAAACAGTTCTTTAGGGAACAGTTTGTTAAATATGTTAAAGACTTTTTTATTCTGGTCCCTAAACTTGATATCTTCCTTAGTTTTTGCGTTGTTTATAGGATCGGTTGTTATGGCATGTATTATCTCATGAAGATATGTATCAGCTAAATATTGATTAGATACATTGTTAACTAACTGAGGATCTATAGATATAACACTTTTACCATCTACTGTATAAGTCTTCATTAACCTGCCATCTTCATGATTTCTAAAGACAGTAGGTATTTCATGACTCTACAATACTTCTGAAAGCTTTTCGTTCTGTGGAGAGAATAATCTCAACTATGAGAATCTAGAAATAATATCTTTACTAGACTACTAATTTCCACTCTATAAAGCGTTTGATATAGATTCGCCGAAAGTAGAATACACATTAGCTCCTTTGAATTTATTTTGTATGCCAATTTTTGATCTAAGAGAGGCAGAAACTTTTGCTTTTTCTAACGATTCTCCAAAAGGAAGTATAGGCTCTCCGTTAATATCAATTTTATCCTTACTGATATCATCGCTAAGCCAGTCTCCAAAATGTTTTCTAAAAGTTTTGGAGTATAAATTAGTTTTAGCTTTTATGGCTTTATTTACATCGCCATTGTATATCTGCAATAGCTATTGGAATACTAATGATGGCTAGCCATTTGGAGCTAAATCCATAAGATTACCATTATTAGCATGATAGGCTTTATAGGCTGCTTCCATAGCAGAGTAATCAAGCCCGCTTCGCTGATTTCTCAGCTCTGCGGACCTAAATTCCTCTTCTATCATTGGTTTACCACCAAGTGCCTATATTATACTGTTAAAGCCATCAAAAACATCTTTGTTTTTATAATAAGGACAAAACATAATTAACAGTTTTTATTATCGTTTGTTTCTTTAGATTCTTCTGATAACGCATCAATCTAGGATAGTAAATCATCTAAGCTGCCAGCAGTTTCATCTGGGTTCTCACTACTAGAAGTAGATTCAGGCTCTTCTTGTTCTTCTATCTATGACAGTAAATCTTCGGCTGATTGAGCATTTTGGACATCTTCGATATTTGTAACAGCATCATCTGCCGCATCCTACAATATATCTATATCTTCTTCAGTGCTCTCTTGTTCGTCAGTTTTAACATCAACATCATCGAGTATATATTTCTATTTCTCAGCTTCAAGAGACTCTGGATCAGCCATAGTTTTACCAAGAATATATACTCTACAAGGTCCTAGTACAGATGTTATATTAGCCTAGTTAAGCATAGCTGAATGCGCTCCAGCTTGCTCTATAATACCATCACCTGTAGACAATATTGTAAAGTTTGTTACATTTGACGAAACTAAATCCTTCACAATAGAGTCAACCTTGTCGTTTACATTCTTCTATAACAATACGTCTGGAGCTTCATCTTGAAGCTTCTTCGAATATTCTGCTATAAACTACCTACGTTGTGCTTTGGTCAAATCTGAAGCAAGAGTATCTTCGTATTCGCTTTCTTTCTATGTAATATAATCGCTTACCTACTTCTTAGATGGCTTAAACTTAGATGTATCGCCATTAAAATGTATGAAGCTATATATGCCAATATTCTGTCTTGACTAAATCTGTTCTACAACTTGCTACAAATTAGCATTATTTATATTTATATCAACTCCAGAGTTCTTTACATCTTGTTCAATCTTATTAATAGGATTAATAGATGATACAAATTCTATAGAACCATCCTCGTTTGTAACCTTGTTGTTAAGCTTATTGTCATTAGGGTTTACTTCGTAATATGAGCCATTTATCTTTAGTGGATTAATTGTCGAAGAAAATCTATACATAACAACTTGTTTGGATTCGTCTTTTGGTTTAGACTTACTCTTCTTTTGTTCTTTAGACAAAGACTCTGTAAGATCTTTTGCGTATTGTTCGGCGTAATCAAGAAGCTTGTCAGCTTTAAATGTGCTAGGTAACTTATTTTCATCAAATATAGATACTCCCTCTGAGCCCTACATAAATTCGTATAACTATGTACCTTTTATCTATAATCCAAACTTAGGAACAATTATATAAATTCTCTTAGATTCTAAAACATTATTCTATTTATTTAATCCATCGATTGTTCCGGCGTACCTATAAACAATATATTGATCTCCTCGTTTAATCTTAAAGTATCTAGACTTAGGAATACTTCTAGAATTAGAAATAAGAAGAGCATTAACCTTCTTCTTTATACCAGGCACTTTAAGTATAGTCCCTTCGTACTTTATAATATCGCTCTTATCTTCAAAATATATAGGAACAACATCATCGTTCTTGTAAAGATTTCTAGCAACGACATCAAGAATATTATTAGCCATAGACTAAGTGTCTTCAATAGACTTGTGCTGATATCCATTTTTAGTTCTGGAATCGAGCGCTAGACTAAGAGCCCTATCGTACTGACGTCTATATCTAGGAGGGATTATATCAGAGAAAGAATAAGCGCTATTAGTGTCGTATGTAGAATAGTATGCATATATGGCCAAGTCTCTAGCTACTCTTCTAACTCTTTCAGATGGATGAGTTAATAACTAATCAAAAGCTGACATAAGTCTCTATTTCTACTCTACACCAACATTCATCTGCGTCTTAGAAAGCATCATTCTACCTACACTAGATCCCTTTATTCCTGTTTGTGGTCTAAGATATTCGAATAACTCATTACTAATTATACCATCCTAATCTACGAGACCTTGAGCTTCATCGGAATCCGGGTCGTCTATTATGCCCTACATAAGATTAGCAAGATTCTAGAATATTGTATTTCTATCATATTCGTCGCCCTCTTTATCTCCATACAAGATTCTTCTATAGTTTCTTTCTATCTCCTATCTATCACCTCCAAACGTAAAGTCTATAGGGCCGGTATAATCATCAGCCTACTCTATCTTTGGAGCAAAATCAAGTAACGCCTAGAATCTCAACATACTTTCTATTGATGAGCCAATAGCTTGTACGACATCATCCTTCATTACCTACTTGTATCCATCGTAAGGGGTTCCTGTATAATTACCATCTTTATCGAATCTCCACTTTGTATACCCCTAAAACTATTCATCAGCATTTAAGCTAGCTAGAGCCGTTCTAAGAAGATTAGCGTATAAAGGAGTAGCTGAGAACGTTTGATTCTGCAATATTCTCTATACGAGTTCTGTAGAATTGTAGAACTTAGAATCCAGGAACAGATTATGGAAGTATCTCATAAGAGCAGCTGTTGTCTCTGTAGGAGTCAATTCCTCTCCAGTCTTTTCATCAATCTTCTGCTCGTATTTGTTTCCATCGTTTATATACCACTCAACCTTATGATCTCCATATTTAAATTGTTCGTATGTATTCTTAAAGTTGATATGTGAAGAAATGTTATTACCAAACTTCTTTGTATCAATCTTTGATACCTTTACAAGGTCTGCAAGCTCGTCTGCGTACGTCTTTATCTTACCAAATGATCTTAATGCTAACATTTGATAGTATAAACCAAATGTAGAGTTAGCGTGCTCTATGGAATAAATACCTTTATCGAAGTTCATTGCGTCCTTCCACTATATAGCTTTATCATTGTTTATAATAAGGTTAAATATGTCAGTAGCATATTTATTGATAACTTCATTATTCTTTTCTCCATCAGATTTTAACGAAGTCTTAATAGCGTCGATAATATCATCTCTATGCTTTTTAACGTAGTCTTCATTAAGAACGTAAGACACACCACCGGACTTCTTTCCAAATGTCTTATACAATTTATTTAAACCAAGCTTATCAGCAAGATTTTGTCTAGTTACGTTAAGAAGGTAGCTGTATATCTAAGAATGATTGTTCAATTCCTAAGACTTTCCATCAGCCTTAAAGTTCTTTCCAAATGTACCCTTAGCAGAGCCCATGAGCTGCCCATATTTCTTAAGTATAGGCTGAGCTATAAATGAGAATGTAGCTTTACCCTTTCCTGCTCTAAGCAAGAAGTTTACATGATTATATGTAGAAGAGTTAATATTAAGGTCAAAGATATATGGATCCTTAGCAACGTCCACATGGGCGTTAACCATAGCTGACAACCAGTCTGAAATACGTTCTCCATCTTCTCCAAGAACCTAGTCAAGGTCATGGAATCCGAATTGATTGTCTCCATATCTCATAGACAGATGAGTAAACTATGTAAGAGCCATGTTCGTTACGTTCAAAGCGAATGGTCCGATACCATCTTTACCAGTAGAGAACTCCATCTTACGTCTAGACTAGAATGAAGGAGTAAGCTCATACATTGATGGTCTATACTCATTTAGTCCGCTCTTTAAGTGAGGAAGAATCTCTGACTTAATAACGTCTGTAATTGTATCAATAGAAGCACGTGCATTAGAAAAGTTTCTTGTATCAGATATGATATCAATATAATTATTGAGCAATCTATTCTATATAGCACCGTAAGAAGCTTGCTGTAAAATTTTCTGTACTGCATTTTGCTTAGATCCTTTTACTTTACTAGAGAATATATCAGATATTTGTTTCTCCTACTCTTCTGTAATGGTGTCTAATTCGCCATTTGTATAAGACATAGTAGCAATAAACAATTTATCGACATCAAACATTTGTGTTAACTGCATATTACTATGCAGATCAGACTATTTCTTCGGATTTCTCCGTTCCCAATTTCCCCTATTCGGGTACATCTAGAGGACGTCTCCTCTAGCTTAAATCATATTGTATTTTATGCGCCATAGATGGAACTTGTAGCACATATTTTTTAATTATATTTATAAATTTCAAGCCCTCTTTAGTTCCGCAACATAAAGAAAAACTATCTTCTTTTTTGCCTTCGTGAAACATATAGAAGTTTATATTCCAAACTTCTTTAAAATAATCTATTATTACCTAAAGCTAATCTTTTGGTAAACATGTTGCTATTTTTATATAGAATCCCATAGGTCTACCATCTTTGTCTTTGCGAATGTTTATGTGACCATCATCCATATACCAAATAGCAATGCCTCTAGCGTCTAATCTATTAAGAAGCTTTCTATTTCCTAAAACTTTTTTAGGTTTGTAAAATATTCTTCTTAGTACTTTTATAAACGGAATTATATTAAGCTATGTATAATATACGTTTACACTTATATTGTAACCGCAGGTTTTTATATAAGTTTTCAATCCATTATTTCTTATACCTGCATCATTAAGCTATTTAATCTTCCATTCTAAATAATCTTTCTATTGCTCTGCGTGAGAAAGCTTAAATACATTATTGCTGCATATTGTTCCATCTCCAAGCAACAATGCTATAAGTAGATTTCTACTTTCTTTTGTAATTTTTGTTTTCATAACGATATACGTATGTTTATTTATGATTTAATTTTAGTCGTTGAACCTTTCTCTATAAACGTATTAAATAGAGACTTGGCTGCTGATTGTCCATTATATGTGGAGTTCCCAGCAATTAAAGGAATTTTTTATATTATACTGGTTCGAACATTGATGTAGTTTATCCGAACCAGTCTGAGCGGTAAACTCTCTAGGTACAACTATCGTGTCACCAGATTGAGTAGGAAGCACATCTGCTACAGTCATAGCAAACATAGATGACATACCCTGCGTAGGAATACGATAGCCAATACCAAAAGGCTTAGGGTGTGATTGTGATCCATCAGACTTTTTACCATTAATAACGTCGTGATCAATAAGCCATTGTCTCATCATTCCATATGTCTTCTGATATTCTTGAGGAACAACTGGTCTAAAGAAGTTGATAGAAAGTATAACTTCCATACTACCATTCTATGTATTCCATCTAATCTCTCTACCGCCATTAAGCAAATGATAATCACCATCTTCATAGGATCTAACGCTATTGTCATCAAATCCTGTAAATCCAAATATAGATTGCTGAACAGCTGAACCACCTTTTGTCTGTATATCTATTACATCTTTACTAACAGCAGAGAATACGCTTTGTTCAAACACCTTTCTAGACATAAGTGAAGCTACAACTCCACCGTTGTGGATAATCTCTTCAGCAGATACACCAAGACCGTTATTCTTAACAATAGTTTCTACAAGATTTCTAACCTATCTCTAGTTGATACGAGTAAACTTGCCTTCACTATTCTAAGAGTAGAATCTATCCTACACTTTGTTAATACCAAGCATAGTCATAGCGTTAATACAAGCCATAAGGTCAGCCTTTATCTCTCTACCATATCTAGAAGGCTTGCTCTATCCTTGCCAGTCTGCTTTATTCAAGCCGTACTTAAGATCGTCAAACAAGTTAGAGAACGCAAGCTTAAACATCTGTGTACCAATAGATCTTTCTGTAGCCTCATGAGCGTCGGTATTTAGCTGCATGCGAATTCCATTAAGATCTTGTATCTGTACAGAAAGTTTACTACCTTCTGTGGTGTTAGCTTTAATTTCTCCAGTAGATCTATCAATGTACTGATCAGATTCATTATTAATAGCATCGTCCATAGTTGTTATATCGCCATCTATAACATCAACGTCTTTGTTATATGGAGAATATCTATTTTGGTTATCTCCAACCTTAACGGCTGACTCAAATGCTATCATATCGATCTCGTTTCCTTCTTTGTTCATGCGATCATAAAGCTGCCTACCAGACGTACTCTATGTAGCGTACTTAAACATAGGGAAAATAGCCATCTTGTTATACACAGGGAGATTCTAGAATATACCAGGACCAAGTTCTGTAGGATTGTTGCTAAAGTACGTCATCTTAAGAGGGAATAACTGAAGCTTGCTAACCTTTCTAGCTTTCTCTGGATCATTCATCCAAGAACCATCAGTTTCAAGGATCTTGTAAGCCTCCTCGTCAGAATATCCGGACTCATCTGGCTCAGTAGTCCAATTACCAAGGTTCATACGAATCTTTCTATACAAAGCTGGTCTAATACAAACCTATGCATCTGATACAGTAATCTCTTCGTATGGAGACATCTGCTATTTTGCGCGTATTTCTACAGCTTCCTTTACATTCTTTGGCGCCTTGCTAAGAATAGACTTATAATAATTATCTTTAAGATACATCTTAGTAATCTATCCTTCTCTCGTAAGCTTTTCACCTGACTCTTTAGACTCTTTTTCGACAATCTTATCAAACCATTCTGGGTTAGATCTAATCTCGTCTGCAAGTATCTGTCTTCCAAACTGAGTCTAAACGTCATTTATAAACTTAGATCTAGCTACAATATCGTTTATATTAAGAACTGTATATTTACTTCCTCTAAGCTCTTCTTTACCGCTTATAGGGTCTTTAAATTCTTGTATCTCTCTATCAGAATACTCTGTTCTAAGATTCTGTCCTGGAGAAAGTATAGCTCCCAAACGCTTGATCTTATCAGCATCTTTTGCAGTCAATCTCTTTACTTCTTCAGTATGTCCGTCAACAGTAAACTTGTCAAGAACCTTTCTGTTGTATTGCCACTTATAATAAGCAGGGTCTCCAGTAAATACTTTCTCAAGCTCTATAGTAGATATCATTTCATTAGCCACATTGTTAGCTATTGCAGACAATGTACAATCCGCAACATTACCAGCTTCATCTTCATAATAGTCAGATAACACCCTTCCGCTCTTTCCGAATCTATTATGGTAGTAATCAAGTATCTGTACAGGTATTGCTCTAGGGAGATATGTTTTACCATCAAAGTAAGTAACCTTTGTAGAACCGTCGTCAGATATTGTCTAGAACTCATCATGAACTCTTGCCATAAGCATGGTGTTTATACCATCTTTAAGCATAGAAGGATCTGATTTAACCTAGTCACTAAGCTCGTTTATATATTTTCTTACAAGCTCAAAACCATCAAGCTCGTTATCCCCTTCTCTTATAGTGCCAAGACCACCATTCTTAACTGGATTCTTTTCTATAGTCTACTGTTTATTGTAAAGGAATTCAAGATGCTAGTTAAGATTCATCTCTTTACCATTATCATCCTTTATCTTTATAGCATCATAGAAATATCTGAACATTCCACCATTTCCAGCCATGTTCATTCTACCATTCTTGATCTTTCCGTGGAAGTTATCTCTAGCTCTTCCTGGATTGTTTACAAAGTATGCTATATTCTTTCTATCATAGTACTGTTTTAGTGATTCTAACTCATCATAGAAATATCCAGCAAATCTATTAAGAGTTCCTTCTGAGAATCTCATGGCATTCCACTTACCTGCTTTATCTGTATGATTATAGGTAATAAGGTCATGTACACATAAACCGTCTGATAATAGCTTGCCTTCTGCATCTCTTGTTAGAGGGTCGTAAGATATAGAATACCATGTCTTTTTATCAGCCATGGTAGGAAATACAAGCATGTTGTTGTGTTTCATAACCATCTTTGAAATATAGTCTGCAAGAGGCGTTATTCCAAAGTAATCATCTCCAGTATTCTCTCTAGTGTCTTTTATACCAACAAACGCATTAAGCTTAAACTTATTTGTATTGTCTCCAGGTCTATCTCCAAGCTGATCATTTCTAGCTATATTAAGAACAGAACTATGTTTAGCATATGGCGATAACATCATCTGTTCTACAATGCCATCCTTATTATCATTTATATGACGAAGTTTATCAGATGCCTCGTTATTCTCGCTTATAGGATACAAAGTGGCTCCATCTGGTCCCTTGATACTAACATCTGTAGAAGACGGATTAGTCTAAGCGTAGACCTCAGCCATCTTAGATATAGGGGTTTTTAAACCATATCCAACAAACAACTAGTCTACTGTAACCACATCTTTATTTCTCTTAGACTACTTGGTCTCAAGATAAGGCTATCCTTTGTATTTGTCAAGCAAGTCAATAAAGTATGACAACGAACCAGACTGCTTGTTAGTCTTCCATCTATAGTTATTTTTTGAACCATTTTTCTTCTACATAGAGCCACCAAGCATCATCTGTAAAGCCTAAAGCTGTGCAAGCATAGGATTCTTTCCGTCAGACTCGTCTTTCATCTAATATGTGTAAGCGTCAAGCGTTTCTCTATCAAATGGAATGCCCATATAATTAAGAATCTTGACTACCTATGTAGCAGCCTAATCGTAAGCTGAAGACAAATCTTGAATAGTAGGTTCATTAAGTACTTTTGATAAATCTATGGCGTCTTGGCGCATACTTACGAGAGTGTCTACATATTCTGGATTTATGATGGTCTAGCCGTCTTTAGATATAATTACATTAGAAGAAGCGAACTCCTAACTCCACAAACGCGGTTGGTTTCTCTTTGCTTTAAGGGTATTGTCATTCCTAATTTCCCATGTACGTTTCTCGTCAGTAGGCACTTCAACTACAGATGAAACCATATCTTCTGGCATGTCCATAATATTCATTGATTTCTCAACTGGGTCATTAAGCCAAATCTGTGCCACCTGGTTATAAGAACTCTTTACTGTAGCAAGTATCTGATTCTCTAATTCTATATCACCCTCTACTTCTTCAAGCTTATCGTTAAGAGCAACAAACAAAGCCATTTTTCTATCAGCGAGCTACTTAACTTTACCTCTAATAGAGTTTGCTGCAAATATACCTGTATTTGGATCTATGTTGTCATAAGACTCGCACATCCATAAGTTCTTTAATATAGAGCTCCATGCTTCACTATAGCTCCAATATAAAGGTACGTCGCTAATGATGTCATTAAATTGTGTTTCGTACTCACGCTCTCCAGTTTCCGGATCAAGAACAAACTTACCCTTCTCTATAAGGCTTAAGAAAAGCTTAGCCCTAAATGCTACGTTATCTTTCTTACTTATAGACAACTGCATTACGTCCCAAGTGTTATCAGCTCTATCTCCAATATCTCTAGACTGATCATCGTCGTTTATAGAATCCTTGTTTGTAAGGTTGTTAGTCTCATCCATCTGAGAGAACTTCTTAACGTTAGCTTTGATTCCGTATTGTGCAAATACATTGGCAACGATACCTTCGAATGCCTTAGGATTGTTACAAATATCGTTTATTATAGATTGCTTTAATGGGTCTGATTCAAACTCATTGTTGTTCTTGAGATCTTCGATAAGATCGTTGAACTTAGACACTTTCTTGCTATTGATGTCATTAGGAGTCTTAAAGCCATAATCGCTCAATAATTTCTACGCAAGAGCTACACCGCACTGATAGAATGTATGGTAATCCTTTATACCTTCAAGCTTGTCGAGGGTAGATTGATCGACAGTTGGTACATAGTAATCAGCAGAAGCTACGCCATTTGGATATCTGTTCTCAAACTCTTTTATAGAGTCTTTATCCATATGAACATCAAAGTACTATCCATTATTAATAGCATCGAATATATTACGTACAATATCCTTCTTTCTTGATACTTTTACAAAATCAAGTACGTTGTTGTATAGTCTTTTAATTATATTAACAATACCCTTTCCGTTTCTAATCTCAGCATACCTACGGAAATCTTCAGCCATCAACTCTTCAACTTCTCCGAACGTAATATTCTTTAAGTTGTGCGACTTAATATAAGCGTCATACAATCTAAGCCTCTAGGCTTTATTATTCAACAATAAGTTAACATAATGCCATGCCTCATGGTAATGAATACCGTATCCAGCTTCGTTAGATAAAGTAATAACACCGTTAACCTATCTATCTATATAATCTGCTGCAAGACTTGTGATACCGTACACTTTACTGTTTTCGCAACCCTTAAGAATACCATCAAGAACAATTACTTTAGTCTCATCTAATCCGAGTTTTTCGCTAAGCCACTTTCTAGCAGCTTCCTCATCAAACTTTCCTTTTGACTTAAATCTAGAGAATACTCCGGTATATCCATCCTGTCTAACTTTGTTGTTACGAAGTATAGATAATGGATCCTATGCGTTTATATGAAGCTTTCCGTTTGTACCGACATTAAGTATAGGAACAAAACCTTTGCTTGCGATATTCTTCAGCATTGTGTCGGATACAAAAGTAAGGTCTTTTACATTGAACTTCTAGCCTTCCTAAGAATTAGCGTAGTCTACATATTTCTGCACATGTTCTGTAATAATACGCTTAACTTCATCTAATGATTTGCCTACTACATCTTCCTTGAGAATATCCATTACAACTATGTCGTATATTCCACGTTTTCTATAGTTGTCAAGCACAGACTTTCTAGTTTCATTGGAAAGAACTAAGAAGTCGGCTTTAGTAACCTTCTGCTTCTGCGAGTCGCTCTTATATCGGCTCTACATTCTACTTATAGCTTCATCTGTAAATCTCTTTGCAGCTATATTAGCTTCAGCTTCAATTACACTAGGATTCTCCTACTTCTTGCTTTCTTTCTTCACCTTTGCTACAGCCTTTTTCTTCTCTGAAGCCTATACTCCATCAGAGTATATAAATGGTGCATAGAAATGCTACGGTGCTAAGTCTGTAAGAAGTTTACCATTGTTAATCATCCATGCGGCAAGTGATACCTTTCTAGGATTTAACTAACCGTTCTTATTTGTAGAGAATAACTCATCTCTCTTAAACTCAAGTTGACTAAGACCGAAGAACTTATATGATTTAGCATTTGGATTATCTTCAAAATATTGTCTCAAGAACACTGATAGCTTAGGCATAGATTTATTGAAATGTTCAACCATGTCTTCTCTATCTGTGTTCCAGTGAAGATTGTTTGCTATATATCTAATAACTGCTCTTCTGGTCTTCTCTGACTAATCACCAAACAGCTAGTCCATAGACATCCTTAAATCCTATCTAGTTCCAGGACGAGTTAATACAAGCTAATTCTTCTCATCATCAAAATAGAACTACTTAGAAGCCAAATAAGGATGTTTTTTATCCGCTTTAGTAGCAAATGTTGTATGCACACTTAATGCAAGCAGGTCTGCTATCAATCCTTGATTGCCTCCAAATTCCTCTGGATTAAGCTGTCCTGTAGTCATATACAATATAAGCTCAGCCATAGATAATGTGGCATTTCTATTTATCTTGCCAGTCTTAGGATCTATAGCTAACTACATATTAACAGGATCAACAAACTGCATCTTTCCGTTCTTATCCTAAACCTAGTTAAATCTTTCTTCTCTAAGCATTATAGGGACAACCTGTCCGCTAGGACCAGTTATAGTAAAGTATAGCTTACCAGACAAACCTACTCCATCTATTGTATCTCCAGAAGGATTGTAGAGATTTCTAATAAGAAATCTATTACCTTCATCAGCCATGACTCCGGTACCATAACCAAGTGTTATAGTGCCCTTCTCAAGCTACATTGTAAGCTCTTCTGGATTCTATGGGATACCAAGCTTTAAATCTTTCTCTGTAAGCGGTCTAAAATCAACAAGACCATCTTCAAGTTTTGGTCTAGTCTATATTTTACCATTACTTATACTTGTTTCCTGTGGTTTAATATCAGTTCTAATAGTCTGTGGAATTATATATTTACCATCCTTAAATGTGCAATACGCCTCAATTATAGCATTTCTATTATCTCTAAGCTTCTAGATTTGCTATGTTACCTGATTGTTAGTCAAAGGAACCTTGCCTGGAAGAGCGGATTTCTTTCTAGCTATATCATCTATCTAAGCACGTATCTAACCGGCGTTCTCTGGATCTGTTTTATGCAGATTATTATACCAATCTATTACGGTCTTATTCAGCTTGTCGTCATTTTCTAACAGAGATTGATCAACGTTATTGTGAGATAGATAGTAAGATTTTCCTGTTTCAAGCAAATTGACTCTATATGCATCCATATCGACGCCTATAAATTTAAGCTTGTTAGCAAGTTCGTATGAAAGATTTACATCTGTTCCTCTGTAGTTGTCGTGATATTGACCTATAGCTCTAAGTGTAGAGAAGTATATTTTATTACCATCTCTTATTGCTAAAGATACTGTAAATATATCTCTCTCATCACCAAGATTACCTTCCTAATATTTCTACATCTATGATACTACATAGAACTTATCAGTCTTATCAAACCATCCTTTCTAAGTAAGTTTTTGTGCAAGTTCTACCCCAGTGCCAATAGTACATCCTTCTGGTAACTTTGCGTCCTTACCATTAACCCTTATCTTCATAGGCTCCTCTGCATCTGGTCTATAGAAGAATGTATGATCAGCGTATCTTCTTTCTATATCTTCTGCCTCCTGTACAGCCTGTGGTTTAGGTTTTCTGTCGTCATACACGCCAGATGTATCAGTAGATTCTGTAGGTTTGTCCATATTATCAAGAGTATCTGACTCATTCTACATATCTACATTAAGCTTTTCTGGTAGATCCTCTATGTTTAAAGTTCCGTTATCATCATACTTCTTTGGTAATACTTCTGGTCCTTCGTGTTCCAAAGGCTGCCCTACATTAAGCGTGTCTTCAACATCCATGTCTTTAGGATCAATAACCTATGCAGTATTGCCTTCATTCTAAGGCATTGAGTTTATGTCGTCATTATTATCATCTGGATTCTCATCAGGGAAGTCCTGATCATCTTGAATATTATCAACACTAAGTCCGGTATCAGCTGTTTTATCGTCTGGAGTTAAGTCTGGGGATGTATTATCATCCTCTTCTTCTTGTTCGTCTTCCTCTTGGGTTTGCTCTGGTTCCTTCTCAGTATTATCTTGTACACCAGTATCGGTACTATTCTACTAAGCTTCTTGCGACTTCTCTGGAGCCTATACAAAATTACCGTCTTTATCAATAGTTGTGTTATCTGGCAATGGTGGTAATTGCGCCTCGTCTTCATTATCATCTTTCTCATCAGTAAAGTCTGTAGAATCTGATTGTTGATCATCTTTGGCTTTTTGCTTCTATTGCTTTTCTCTAAGCTTCTACTGCTGCTTATCTTCAGCCGGGCTCATACCTAAGGCGTCCTCGAGATTTCTTTCGTTTTCCGTAGATCCCTACTCAGTGTTATCCATTGCGGCATCGAGTTCAGATGTATCGAGTACAGATTTGTCTTGAGATATAGGCTAAACATTCATATCTTCAGCCTCTCTCTCAACGTCTTCACTCTTAGGCTCGCCTGCAAGGTCTTTGATTCTCTATGTTACATCTTCGCTAGCAGTGCCTTCTTCTGCCTATTCAACATCATCCGGAGTAAGAGGTCTCTCTTGATTCCATTCTCTGTTAGCGATGCGCATACGATTCTTCTTGTCTGCAAGAACTGAGCCAATAAGATCTCTAGCCGCCTCTCTTTCCATATCAGTAAGACGAGCAATGTCGTCCATGCTCATATTAGATATATCGTCGTTACCTTCAATCTTATCTCTTAGCTCTGCATATTTCTTAGAAAGATTTTTTATAGCTTTTCTCTTCTTATTCTGTTCATTCAAATACGCTGCTCTAATCTATGCTTCTGTTGGAGCCTGCTTTCCTTGTTCCTAGTATAAGCCTTGTATTTTCTTAGTAAACTCAGACTTTTGTTCATCAGACAACTCGCTCCAATTCTATTCTCTTCTAGAGAAGTATACCGATCTAGGATCAACCTATCCTGTAGTAAATGCTACAGACATTGGCTTTAGCACATTGAACAAAGCGTCGTTTATAAGGAATGCCTAATAAGCTTTGTCTATTTCATCCTGGTTATCAAAGTCTTGATAGCCCTTAAAGATTGAGTCATAGGTTATCTTCTTATGCTGTTTCTTTTTATCGCTTATAGACGCGTTTAGCAAATCAACTTTCTCATTATACGCTAATATTTCTTTAGAATTCTCTACCTTACTTCTTCTGTTTTCTATAAGCTTATCAAGATAATCGATCATTCCAGTAAGCTTATCAGTATTAATATCGGTTCCTGTCTCGTTAGATATCAACTAGAGCCTTCTCTTCTGATCTTTAAGTTCTTTAGACAGCTTCTGTGCAGCTTTATATTCCCTATAGCTAAATATAGATTTAAGCCTAGACTACGTGTACTCTTTCTCAGAATCAACCTTGAACTCATCACGCTCATTCATAGCGTTTTCAATAGCCTAGTTCAAAGACGTTCTTTGTACATCGTCTTCGTAATAGCCTTCGTTTTTATCTATCCATTCTTGGCCAGCTTTCTTTCCTTCTTCAGAGTTTTTAAATTGATTTCTTCTGGTATTTATAGAGTCACTAAACTACTGATAATCCTACTTAATTTTATTAATAATATTAAACAGTGCGGGATTATTTTCTTGTGTAGCAGACTCATAATCCTATATAGTCTTATTTATTATGGCATCAATGTTATTGCTAGCTTTCTCGGAATCCTTTGCAGCATTATTAGAGTCTATCATAACTCTAGTGGCTGCTTGTACCAACTACTTATGATCCTCGCTATTTCTAGAAATATTTAAGTCATTCATAGATTGCTCGAGGCTCTTATTATTATAAGCAAACCATGCGGCATTAAGGAGTTCTTTATCAGCCTCTATATGGCTATCTGATCCATCTTGCAACAAAGAGCCTTTGTATTTCTTCATGTCGTCAAGAGCAGTCTGAAGTCTATCTTTATTTATACCAGCCCTTCTAAATGCGTCAAAAAAGATTCCTACATGATCATTATCCTGTGCAAGCTGATAATTATTTGCAGCTATACTACGAATAACATTATCATTTCTGAGCTACGCTAAAGTATTTCTTAAATTGTACTTATCGCTTGTACTTAAAAGCCCACCGTTCTCTTTGTATGGAAGTACAAGATTTTTAATGTTGCTTGGGACTCTGAACAACAAACCTGTCATGGCTCCAATTTCCATAGATCTTCTCAACTCGGCATCTCCGTTATCTGGATCTCCAGAAGATATTCCAAGGTATGCTGCTGTAGCATCAGCATTCAAGAATTGATTATCAAATACACTTGGCAAATAAAAAGAAGACTCACCTATAGCGTAGTTGTCATATTCTCCTCTTCCAAATCTAGATGTAAGCAACTGCTGTCTACCTTCCTCAAGTGCTTCTGATGTAGCCAAAGGAAACGCTCTTTCAAACTTCTTTGCAAGATATTTAGAACCATGAACAAATTTAAGCCTATCGCCAATATTGCTAAATTTACTTGTAGCAACTCTATCTATAGCGTTATCTATTACTCCGGTAGCAGCAGCCTTAGCAGCCTTGTCTAGAACCTAATCTTGTATATACATCTTTGGTGCTCTAGAGAACATATTATTAGCAGCTTTAGATATTACACCTCTTGTGTAATCCATAAAAGGTAAAGCCTACAAATAATCTTCAAATGCCATCGCGTTGTTGTCATTTATAAGCTTAGCTAAACCTTTTCTAGAGTCTACTTTAATCTTATCAAAATTATCATCCCCTGTAGGTATATTGTAAGCCAACGCGAGCTTTACTTTCTCTAACTAGTCTAGATCTCTTGAATCAATACCTATACGCTTAGAATATTCATCAACAGAATTAAACACCTTATTGAAATCCACATCAGTTTTATATGAGGTGTCAAGAACTCTTTGGGCTAAAGCATTTATAGCTTCACCGTTAGTTTCAGATTGACGCATCTGTTTTGTCCAGTATATTCCTGCTGCAGCCGTCGTTCCTCCGATAACCTTTTGTGCAGTTTCTACTCTACTTAAAGCATTAGCTATCTATCCTGCATTTTCTGCAGAATTAAACGCTTTTGCCATATCTTCTGCTGTAAGCACCGCTCCTAATCCAGGAATTTTTCTAGTAAGGAATTTAACTGCAGCTTTTGTAGCTAATTCGCCACCGGCGTTAGTTGCTATCATTCCGGCGAAGCTAGCGGCATCGCTATATGAGGTACCTATTTCCGGTACCGAGTATCCCCATTGTGTAGGATCGATTATAGAACCGATCAAACCGCCTCTATTCCGATTCTAAAGATCTCTGAACTCTGGATTAATTTTCTTTGGGTCAAATAACCAGTTACCATTCTTATATTGGTTTATTGCAGATCTTAACGAAATCTCCCTCTTATTCTATTCTCTATCAAGATCGGCCTTTAATGTATTTATCTTAGTCTATAGTAATTGCGATCCATTCTTCGTAGAATACCCTTCAAATAAATTATCGTAATTACTTATGCCGTTTTTTATAGCACGCTTGATAAATGTACCATCTTTATCTCCACCAATAGATTCCGGAAGAACCTTGCCTATGGCGTTCTGTGTTGTAAGCACTATATTTTCAAGACCCTCAGATAATGTACCGGCAGTATATTTAAGCGCATTATTTATAGTACCAAGTATACCATCGGTATTAAACTGCTAATGAGTAACTATAGTATTATCTTTAAGAGATGCTAAATAGTCTTTAATACCGGCTTTGTTTGTATCATAGAATAAATCAAGGAATACATCATCATTCTTGTGTTGCTTGAAGAAATCCTGATATTTCTTAACCTAATCATCTACTTTTATAATAGCATCCTGTAATTGTCTAGTCTGCTCTTTTGAAGCGTACCCATGGCTCTTAAAGGCTTTATATTGGTTTATTAAATCTTCTTTCTGTTTAAGGAGATCGTTGTAATCCTAAGCTATCTTTAACGAACTCTATTGAAATGTAATATCATCGAGCTCTTTTTCTTTTGAATCTGCATAAGCTCCATATCCTTTCTCGAATGTAAGTCTATACATATCCTTGAAAGAGAATTTATCCCATCTCTCTTTCATTTTGCTTAAGTCCCAAGAATCTCCAAAAAGGAAATCTCCTAAAGAACCGTCACTTTCGCTTTCTGTGCCAGTAATGGCTTTACCCTACTTATTAAGCGTAGAATATGCAGGAAATGTCACGTTGTTAAAATCGCTGACATCTGTATAGGCGCCCATACTCCCCTCAACATAAGGAGCGGCGTAGTCGGCACTTCTTTGTGCCACACTACGCTGTAAGTCCTACGCTATCTAAGCTCCTCTACTATATGCCTAGTTGTATGTAAACGTCTTTTTCTTTTTATTTGCCATAATATTTTATTAATCTATCATTAATGAAGAGTTTTGTGCATCATTAGCCATTTTGTATGCATTACTAGATCCAAACTCCTATTTGTTAACATCTGTATTTATGTCTCTTATCTTAAATGCGCCGTTATTCTGTATCGTTCTAGTCATAGGAACCTGGTAATATGTAGCAGATCCAACCTTCTCTTTCTTTGTTACAGGCTTAGATGCTGCATCAAATGCATCAAGACCAAGTTCTGATGCTACTCTTGCCTTATCGTTATCAGATGTAGCTCCGATTGATGCACAGAACTCACTAAACTGTTTTCCTGTAATTGTAACATGTCCGGCTATATCGAACTATTTATGTTTACCTGGTATCCATCCAGCGTTAAGATCTTCATTTACAAGAGCTCCTCTACCAGCAGCACCGCTCTTAAGCCATCTATCAAACTTACGCATTGTAGTAGCATATCTAAGTCTCTTATTACCGGTAACATTTATTCTTCTGATCGGAGAGTATCTTAAGTTTGAATCCTTAAGGTTTACAGCCAAGTGCTTATTCTGCATAAGTTCAAACTGTTCTGGCTTCTCTGTTCCAGCGAACTTGTTTAAGAGTACTTTATGTTCTGCAGAACCGCCAGTTGGTTTATACATATATCCGCTATACTGTTTATCAGCAGCCTAAGCAAGTTTCTTAGGGTCATTAAATGTGCCAACATTTGTATAACTAGCATATCCATCTGCGTTCAAAAGCCTTCTAGATGGCTTATATTGACCATACTCGTCAACCTATACAAGACCATTCTTTATAAGTGAGGTAGGATCTTTTTCGGCAGATTTTATAGCGCTATCCCACCAGGCTGCATGATCTCTACCCTATTTTCTCTATGCAGCAGAAAGTTTAGTATTATTTGCTCTATCTTTCCAATACTTAGAAGCTCTTTCCATAGTATCGAATAAGTTTGTCATAACCTAATTATCTTTCTATCTCTGCGAAGTTCTTTCGGATCTTGTAGACCATTGCAAAGGAGACTATTCTCCATTAGAGCCAGCTCCACTAAGTTGTGACTTAAGAACCAAGTCATCTTGATCCCACTTATGTTTAAGCTAAGCCATCTATTTCTGGAACGCTCTGTTTTTAGCAGCCTCACCAGCCTGGAATCTCTGATTATTAAGTTGCATTGCCACAGAATCTCCTTCTTTCTTAATCTAAGTATACTTTCTATTACGGTTGATTATATCCTGCTTCAATGCTTCTGTATCACCACCGTACATATCAAGATAGTACCTACCAAGGTCAGATTTAAGCAAGTCCTTCATATTAGCATCAAGGATCTATTTCATTTTCTATGGAGACTTACTATACACCTAATATAAACCTCCTGTTTTCTTCGATGCCTCTTCATCATAACTAAGCTGCATTCCGTTAAATAAATGATCTGTCCAGCTTTGTATATCCTAATACTTAGAAGGGGCTTCTCTTGTCCACATACCATCTGTTGAAGGATCCCATGTTTCAAGAGTCTTGCCACCAAGTGCAAACTTTTCGAAATCTGGATCATACGTTCCATTACGCATAGCCTCTGCTCTATATTTCTAATAAGTCTTCATAGACTCGTTCTAAGCTTTAAGGTTAGCTATTTCGGCGTATGGTCTTTCTCTAATAATCTTAGCTATATAAGCTCTACCTTCTGCAGATCTAAGAGGGTCTATACCATTCTAATACAGGTAATCTAATCCTTTATTAACAGCGCCTCTTGTAGCATCGTAGAATTGCTTGTTTATATTAGAATTAGGTCCGTAGAGCTCTCCAAATTCCTTAGCGAAATCTTTTTGTTCCTACAAAGCCTAATTATATTGTTCTCTTGCGGCACTAATGTACTATGACATCATACCGCTGTCCAGTATGTCCAATATAGGGACAGCTACTGGTTCATCATACATTCCTATCATCTGTTATTATTTATATGATTATCAAATTCCTGGTATATATGTTACCTTAGCCAGAGGATTCTTATTTTTTAATTGCCAAGTATAATTGTTTGGCTCAATAAAATGAATATTAGCATCTCTGTATATATTACCGTCTCCTATGGTTCCCCAATTCATTTCGTTCTAATTAAGTACATTCTATGCCCACTATCTAGTGTTTTGTGCACCAGATATAGCTTGCCTTATCTAATCAGAATTATACCTTTTTGGCGGAATCTAATCTGGCACCATCCAATATTTTCCCTTAGGTATTCTTTGCATAGAGATATCAGCCTGAGGAATCCTATATGGATTGTATAACGAAAATACATCTCCTAATGGGGTGCTATGATAGTATTGATTAAGTATATTCAGATTGCCACCGTTAATTCCAGATGCAGTATTATTTATAGACCCGCTTGTTACTGTACTTTTTGCCCCACTTGTAGTATCGCCGGTTGTATTTTTATTACCTTCTAACAATCCTTTAAGAGCTAATTTTCTATTATCTACATCCTGTTGATATAAACTAAGCGTATCTTCGTACTGTTTGTTTTTAATTCTATCTGCCCAATACTTTTGCCACATAGCTCCAAGATTAGCAACATGTGTTTCAATGCCTTTTGTTTTAGTGCCATGTGCCCTATTATATGTTTCCCAATTATATTGCTTTGCAGACTGTCTTCTAGCAGCATCAGATTCTCCTGCTTGTAATGCAGCTTGAGCCCATGCGTTTCTATAACCCATATTTTTCTCTTCTACGTTCTGTAATATATTGGCTATATTCCTCTGAGTGCCTAAGTTTTGAGCTATTCTAGCATTTTGCCTTTGAGCTCCTGTATAACCTCCAGATTGATTTATAGAGTACATTCCTTGTCTATCTGCAAGCTTGGCTGCCTATATCATTGGGTATGGACTAATTCTTGATGAAGCTAAAGTTTGTAATGCCAAAGGGGCATAAGTATTCTACGAATATATATTCGCGCCTTTTGGTTTATTAGAAAGCCAATGGTTCAACATAGCTGTCTCTGTAAGAGCTGGTATTAATCTTGCAGAAGTTAACCATGAATTAGGAACTTTACCATTACCTGTTCTACTATAAAAATAACTAGAAGATTTACCAGTGTCATACTTTTTCATATTCTCAACAGATCCCTGTATATCATGCTATATCTATTGTCTATCTGTTATATTCTTCATTTGTGATAAAAGAGGAGCTTTAGCTTTGTCTATTTGCTATTTTTGCAACTGTACTGTTTGTTTTGATAATGAGCTCATATTATGATTTTTGCCAGTCGCTTTTTCGATATTATTATACATTTGTAATTTAGCTGTTAATGGAGCTATCTAATCAGAAAACTTCATACCGGTAGTCCAATCTACATCGTTTCCTGCTATCACGTTACTATCGTTTTCTTTGACAGAACTCGGCTAATTATCTACTCCTACTTTACCTTTAGTTACCAAAGTTCCAGTTCCATTAGTATAATCTATAATGGATTCACCTTTACCAACTAAACTATTTATAGGGCCAACCTAATAACCATTAGGTGTCCATACTTTTGTTTTATTCATAATTATACGTATAATGTTTGTGTTGATGTATCACCATAATCTAGATAATACTAATTCTATAATCCTTTAGACATAGCCTAAGACCTTTGCAACTAAGCAGTTTGACTAGCCTAAACTTTTGCATTTCTTATTCTTTTTCTAAGCTTAGATCTACCTCCAAGCCATCCAAATAACCCTGAAGCTAATCCTATGGCTCCTCCAATAGCAGCACCCCAAGGGCCACCAACAGAAAGACCAGCAGAAGCTCCTGATAATGCACTACTAGCTGTATTGGTAAGACCTTTGCTGTTCTATTCTTTTAAGTCTTGACTGCCATCAACCTAATTCTGTTGGTCATAATTTATACCCATTATAGTTTGATTTGTAGATCCTGCCTCTTGCTGTAACTAATCTTGACTTTTTACATTTAATGACGACATCATTCCCTAAGCTATGCTTAATCCAGCAGAAGCTGCTCCTAATCCTTTGCCTATTCCTGCAGATAGCTTTGATACTCCAGATAAGCTAGATGCCCCTTTGTTTTTTAAATAGCTATTTAATGGAGAATAATTAGAATCGCCGAATCCTTTTGGAGCATTAGGCCCAACCATCTATGTCAAATCCTAAGCTACAGAAGACTAAGATGGATTTAATCCAACCTTACGATCAAGATAACTATAATCGTTACTTCCGCCATCAAACTTAGGCATATTAAGTATTCTTTTTCTTTGTTTTAAATCCATGATTGTCTAAATTTAGTAATAATATATTGTATACCAATATCCATCTTTGGATTACTATTTTCAATCTCACATATCATATATTTTCCTCGCATTCTTAAACCAAATTGTTGATCAGATTTAGCTCTAGGTATAGCGAATCTATAGTTACCTTCTCTTAATGTTATCTAATCAGTAAGAGTATCTTCTGTTTCTATAAGATCAGTCTTCCAAGAATAGTTATGATTTAGTGAGAAATATGTTTCAGAATCCTCTCTATTTGAAATTAACGATGGAGATACTATCTCTTGGTTGTCAAACACTTTTGTTACTATAGGATTCTTATTTACTGCATACTTTATATAAGATTTAAGCACTCCGTTATAACCATGAGGTCCAGGATAAAAATCAGGATAATTATCATCAAAACAATTCCATTGAGCTACATCTATTCTATTATCATATGCTTTTATAACGTATTGTCCATTTGAAAAATTAACAAAATCGTCATTTCCTATTGTGTATATAGACGTAAACACCTTACCTTGCTCATTAAATACAATTGAGGAGTTTACGTTATCTACAGATGCTACGTTAAATAGAATTTCGTTATTCTTTATATCATATGCTAATGTTGGCTTTATGTTATTTGACTAATACTTATATAGTAGACCATCTACAAATAGCTACTTGCTTAACTATACCAATCCTTCTGAATACGACTTTATTTCATTGTTGTCATAATCAAACCAGTATAAAGCCGAGTTGGACATTGTGTCACAAAATTGATTTCTATGCATGCCTGTAGTAGTGTCTATGTAATCATATCTACTAAGTAAACCGCCTTCTCCAAGTATCAAGGATGTTCCGTTACTTTCATCGGTAGTAATAGCTCTTTCGTTTACACTTAATAATCCGGTAGCATGTTGTTGCCAAAATACAAGTAAGTTCTTAAATGACCTAAGACCTGTTATTTCTCCGTAGTTACTATTAACATCTATGAAGTTAGAACTCTGGAATTTAGTCCAGTTATCAATATTCTCGTGATTCTCCTTCTTGCTAGAATGCATACATCTAAAATCAACTGTTTTATTGTACAGCGAAGAATCTTCATATGAGTATTGATAGTTAGACTTTAATCTATTTTCTGTTGAATATACTGTGTTATACGTGTATAAAGGATTACTCTATGTATATATATCATTTACATTAGATGGATTTTCCTAAGACCATGAAGATCTATCGTTTGTATTTACTAAGTTTTTATATGGTTCTACACCATTTGTAAAAGGAAATCTTATTGAAGATTCTACAGGTATACAGTATATAATCTAATTAGTAAACCTTACATGGTCATGGTCATCGTAATGATTATTTGCATAATATTTATGCAAATGCACATACTCGAACATCTCGACATTGGTGTCACCATCGAATACAGAAACCCATTGATCTTTATCATTAAAGTAATCTCCGTCTGAATAATATACAGAGTTATTTCTAGATACACTTCCTTGACCTCCATATGGATTTGTTGTCTTTCTTAAATTGCAAAGATGCGTTCCTAGTATACTATGCATATCACATGTAACTAAGTTATTTATATTAAAATCCAACAATTTACTAGAACTCTATAACTGTAATTCATTATTTGAATTTGCTACAAAATAATTCTACGAAGCTATAGAATTTGTAAGCTTATTATTTTTGTCTATATTTAATATTGCGCATTTTCCTGCAGGACCTGCGACGAAAGAAGCAACATGACTAGCTGGAACTTGATCTGAACCTGAATTAGATTTAAGAATTCCACAAGAGCCATTAACTACATCGGACTCAGGGTTTTCTCCTTCTTGTGGCCTCCTACCAAAAAATCCATTTGCTACAACGTTACAATATTGTTCGTTACCTACAACTGTTACTTTGTTTGTATACTTCTAGTTTTCAATCTCATCACAACCAACATCTTCTGCTATCTTTATATTATTTACATCTATCCTCTCATTTAAAGACTAATCAAACGTTGATATTTGCTATCCGGGATTATCATTCTCAAAATGTAATACAGCAATCGTTGACGTATACGGTTTAATATATGTGAAGCAATTACCTGTTTCTTGTAACGTTTTTCTAGCATAATATCCCTTAAGGTATGCACTATAATTATTTCCATATAGTTTATCCCACTAATATACAGAAGAGTTAGGTATTGGAGTTTGGTACATCGAATGATAATAATCGCTAATTTGAAAAATAGCGTTATACCTATATGCTCCATAATGCAATGACGCTCTAAAATTCAAATCTTTCATATACGGAGAATCCATACAAGCTGCAGCATTTTTAAATCTAGAATTACCATTTCCCCTGTAAACGAAAGCGCCAGAATTACTTACTGCAGGGAATATATATTTTGTACCATACTAAGCTGGACCATTCATAGGAACCATGTCATCATATAAATCGTTTGTAAACTTGCTATCACCACGTCTACCATACATAAATAACTATGGACATAGTTTGTAATCATACTTATTTAACAACGTCTTAAAATTCTCAGATTGATAACATATTTCAGGAGAAGCAAATTGTATTACAGAATGATTTGAAAAGTTATTTGCTGTAGAAATAGCCTAACTGTTGTTTCCTGGATCGGTAAATGGTTTATCATAATCATATCCTTCTATATCGTTTCCTGTTGTAAAATAGAAAGGAGAACTATATGTCGTATATTTCTAAGACTATGTGTTACAATAAGCCTATTGTATGCTTTTTGCAGTTATTCCCTAGGATATTGTTGCAATATCATCAAAACCTCTATCGCATCTAACTATCTCGTATCCAGTACACTATTCTGGAAGATTACTAACTTTAAATGCTATTCCAAGAACTTTTAATACGCATTCATATTTTACACCATCTATGGTTCCGTTTTGTACAAATGTTTCAAAACAATGAGTACCAATATCAGGTGTTCGTATATCTGCTATCCATTTTACAGGGGAAGGCTATCCGTACTTATCATATAATATTATACCATATCTATACAATTCGTCTCTTCTAAGAGATCTAATTAAATATGGATTTTTCCATATGCCATCATCATTTGATGTGTATAAACCTTTAACTTCTTCATACGAATTACGACCGCCTTCGTATTTTACAAAATACGTTTTTACGCCATTCTATATTTTTGATTTATCATCAATATTGGCATTTGGATTAGTTTTGTTTAGAATGTTCCATATTGTTCCGGCGTCCAATCCATTGTCGTTTCTTACACTAGCATCACCTATTTTCTGTGTTATAATAAATCTCCACTCTACATTTAATCCAGAACCACCAAAGTATTTACCTGTTTTATCAAAAGAATATTCAATCTAATAATCTTCATTTACATTTGAACTTTTCTAACATGAATCAACAATTGGCTAAGATGCATTTGGGTCATCTGGAAGTGGCAGTGTGTTTAAATCATTTGGATAAATATCTACGTACTAATCAAGTTGGCTATCGTATAACCTAGCTCTCGAATTACTATTGAAACAAAAGGCTCTACTATCCCAATTTTTAAATTCATCATCGTCAACAGAAGACTAAACCTATTTTACATTTGCGGCAAATAGATAATCGTTTTTATTTTCTATTACCTTTGGAATAACATGTATACCAGACATAGAGTTGTATTCTTCTATACTTATATCTCTAAGAGATTGCTACCCAGTATCCTTTATTGTTAACTCTGCCTAAAACTCACCATCATATATTACGCTTATTGTAGGCATCTGACCATTCTCTTCATAAGATATTCTATATACTATAATCTTATTAAGAAACTCAGAATACGTATCGTTAGATATTTTTATAGAGCAGCCACATCCAGTATAATCACCTTTGTGGCCTCCAGAAATGTTATTATAATTGCCGCTTGTTAAACCATTTCCTACTGGTATAAATTTACAAGCAGGTGATATATCTGTAGATATTCCATTCTTATTATATAGCTGGTAAGAATAACTTACTATTGAAGTTTTCATATTTCCAGATATATATCCTTTGAATATAGGTCTACTAAATAAAACTTTAGGGTAGCTTTTGTATTTATCTATATCAATATTACTATCTATGTAGCTTTCGTTACTAGGAGCTATATTAAATACTAGTATCGGATTTATGCCATCAGCTATATACAGTTTAATTATATCTTCGTCTTCATATCTAGTAGTAACACTAACTTTATGTACGTCCTCCCATTTAGAATCTTCTATAGAAAACCCTTTGTAATGATGAAAATCATTATCCCAATCAATTTCACTAAATTCTGATTTGTTTATTTTATTTTTAAACCTAATTATACCCCAATAGCGATCTTCTTTGTATATTATTATTCCATAATCCCTAACGTTTGTAGAGGCTAATATTTCTGGGTTATGAAACCCTGGTATTTCTCTAGCTATCTTTAATCCTTCTATAGGAAGAAGTTGTTGCTATTTGTTTGTAGTAGTATCGTTGTGATTTGAATACGTACTTATTCTTATATTCCTAGATTCTATATACTGAGTATTACCTAACGAAGTTACAGATGTATCACTATTCATTCCACCAGAGAACGAATTGATATAAGAATTATTTTCAGTAACCATAATAGTAATCGTTAAAGTTTAATTGTCTTTCCCCAACATTTTTAAAGAATGTGTCATCAGAGTCCCATTCTGGAATTAGCTTAGTCCATTCGTTTTTAATAGATCGCATCTCTCCTTCGTTAGGCATCATTGCTTCAGCGTAAGCCTAATTTCTATAGAAGTTCCATTGCTATTGTATGTAGAAATAAGTATTTTGACTAAATCTGACTTTACCTCCGAGTTGACCCTTTAAGAATTTTGGGAAACTTAATTTCATCATTACGTACCAATATATAGCCTCTTGATAAGACGCTAAATCTGGTATAAGCGGATACCCTCTTTCGTCAGTAACTATTGCGTTGTACGATATTTTCACAAAGCCTTTACTCTAATTTAATACAATCCATCCTGGTTTTATCCAATATGATGGTTTGTTTTTGTTATTTGCTATATAATCAAGTACAGCTGTACTATGATTTATACCAAGCAGCTACGATCTATGCGTAGGCATTTTTTCAATATGTATATCACAGCAATTACATTTTGTAGAGTTGTTGTTATTGAAAAAGTTCAAAGACTTAAAACTTGATTCATCTTTTCTTACAGGTATCCAATTTGTTTTACCATTCTAAGAATATGCTACAGATATTAAAGATTCTAAATCGTCTGGAATAGGGATCTAGTTTTCGCATATCTAAAATATAGGAACATCATCAACACCTGATTCTTTCTATATATATTGAACAGGCGCACCTATTTTCTATACAGCCTCAAATATCCATTCTCTAATATCTGTAATACGAATATTCTTTTCTGATATATCAGCATCAGCCATTATTTTTGCTATTACTGACTCACATTTTGTATATTTGTATATCATTTATGTCTATATAATCTTGATTGTTAAATATAAGTTGTGCAAGATGTCTTTTGTTTTCCCTAACCATCTAAATTTGATATTTGTATCTACTAGGGAATGTTTTAGGTAATTTAGACCAGAATAACCTAAATTTATATCCTCTTGAATGTTCATTCAGATGATATATCCTTTTATCTTCTTCTTTACTAGACTTATAGTCTACTGATAATGATTTATCTGTATAAGACTTTGGCTTGTATTTCACAACACATATAGTTCCTAGTCCATAAGGCATTTTAAAGCTCTGTGAGCGGTCTAAAACATCTTCCTTAACAACTTTATTAAATTCATCTAATATGCGCTTAAAACGCATATAAGGCATGTCTGTGTTGATTTTACAGAATGCCTTATACATATCAGCTATCGTGTAGCTTTTTTTATTCTTCCTTATCTTGAGGACCATGAGGCTTAACGCTAGCTAATGTTGAATTATTGCTATCATCACTTGGTCTATTTAACATAAATGCTAATTCGTTTGTCATAATAGCTTTCTTTATATCAGGTATCATCCAACCTGGTATTTTTACAGAATCCTCATCATCTGCACCATCTATAGGATCCTATATTATCGTTGCATATATATATTCGAGTTCTCCTACACCAGGTCCATCTATGTATATATATCCGTCATCAAACCAGCATGTTGGTTCAAGATATGTATATCTACGAAAATAATGATAGTGGCGTCTCATCTAGTGCATATATTGTATTACGCACCCAGAAATATCATGTACACTTATTATATCTTCAGCACTATCATTTAATGTAGATATCTTTTCTTTCGTACGCATTCTATGCATACAACAGTGATCGCAGCAAGATTTATCATCATCCTAATTATCATCATCAACCATTGGTAAATCAATTATTTTTAATGGTCCGATAGTTGTGGTTGTAGAATCATCTGGCTCGTCATCACCTGTTTCTTCATTCTTATCTTTCTCTTTCTTTTTAAGATAAGCTACATAGTGCATAATCCACGCTGCAATTTGATCCCTTGATAAATCTTCGCTTTCACTTATATTATTATTACGTACGATTAATAGTATGTCATCTATTAATGTACGAAGTGAAAACATTTTCATATTGATTCAATTACTCTTACACTATCTTCCTTTATAAGGTCGTTAGTGTTTACTATTTTATATTTGTAACGCTATATTTTTTTCCAATCTAGGGTAAATAACCTCTAAAAGAAATTCTTCTTATTTTTGTATTCTTTATGCTTATATATATAAAGATACTGAGTATTATCTACATTTAGCTTAATATTAACACTATCTTTACCTATTGTATAATATACTTTAGTAAGATTGTTATATTGTATGCTATCTTTATAAGTAGAGTCTTTTATTATAGTTATAATATTACCCCCTACCCCCTTACTCTTATTAACGTCTATAAACTATTTCTAAGTTGCCGCTGTCTATATTTCTTTAGATTTTATACCTTCCTTCTTGCGCACAGAATCTATTTGTTGTACAAGCTTGTCATTGTATTCTTTAAGCTTATTCATATCTAGCTATAAAACGCCAGAAGCCTACTAGGCACCACTAAGGGCATCCTAATAGGCCTCTATATTGTTATTAGCTATTTTAAGCTCTTCTGAGAGTCTCTAAGCCTTGTTATGGTAAATTATACCACAAGACAAAGAAAAGGCTATCAGAAGTCCTAGAAATGCGTTAAGCAGCAGCTTGATATTGTTTTTCGTCCAATTTAGACTATTCTTTATCCAAGTTATTGCTGTCAACATATTCTTTCTCGGTTAAATAATTTTTAATTTCTCCAAATTTAGATTGGATATATAATCCTACGCCAAATATACTTGCCGCATATACTAATGTTTGAGCTACATATCCAAGAACTCCGCCAGTTATATCACCAGAACTTAAGCATTGATACATACTAAGACCAGCTCCGGTTAACATCATAAAACAAGCGGAGGAATACTATACTTTTTCTTTCCAGCCGTTTTGCTTATTTAGTTGCATTTTTTCGTTGCTATTTTATTTTATTTATAGCTTCACCAATTGTAAACATTTCTTCATGTGAAAAATTATTATTTCTAGCACAATTACACTCATAACAACAAGGAACAACATTATCTTTTGTATGACCAAAATTGTTATTGATTCTATCACACCCTACACGATTAGTATCTCCACAATATATGCATGGCTTTTTAATAATGTTTTCAATCATCCAATCTATATCAATATCGCACTATGTAAGCCCATTATACAAATCTTTGTGTTTGTACGCAGAAATCATTTTAGAAGCTTTCTGGCGTATAGACATAGATGAATTCTTCCAATCTCTAACTTTTTTATTTCCTCTTTTACTACGCTTACCATATAAAATATCTTTTGTGCACCAATCTTTGTGTTTAAAATATCTATTTTTTATAGCTGCAGCGCTAACACCTATTTCAGCAGACCATTCTTTAAATGTTAAAGATTTACCATTGTATTCGATATGTATATAATTTCCTTTTAATATATTATTTTCTTCGTCAGTTAACCATATACAATTATCTTTACAAAACCATTTGGTCTTATCTAATCTAGATAATCGCAAACCTGGTTTATAACTGTCGTGCATATCATTATAAAAATTCTAAAATGAATTCCACGATGGATCATTTCCTATACTTTTACCTTTTTGTGTATACCTAAAAGCTCTCCAAGAGTTAAATAAATACTTGTTGTTATTTATTAAGTCGGATAAGGATTTTCTTTTTCTCCATTCTTTTAATTTTTCTCCGCTTTTCATAATTAAATTACTTCTATAGTTATATTTTTCTATCCTTTTATTTTCTACATTAACGCATGAAATGTTTTCTACGAATCAGTAAGTCTACCAACTATTGTATTTTTGCCAACCAACAAACATCCGCTTGTGTCGTTTGCTGACGATCCTGGATGTAATAAAACACCATCAAATGATGAGACGTTTAATAATCTTGGTATTTTACCTCCATAAGGTTTAGCCCATGATCTATTTTTAAATCTTGGGCTAACTGTATTTGTATCTATATTGTAAGTACCATATGGTATTGCAGTCTCACCATATATCTTCTTTTCTCCATTGTCAAACACACCATTCTTATTAAGGTCTCTAACTTTATCTTCAAGTGTGTCACAAAAATACTCACCATCTATATATAATTTACCTATGGTGTAAGTGTCTTTTAAAGCTATTCTTTTTAATGTTATCTTCATAATAGTATAGATGTTGTTATACTTGAGTAATTATACCTAGTTCTATAGCTTTGTTAAAATCAAATTTGTACGGAATTTTATTATAATTAAACGAAATGTCTTTTATACTAAATTTTTCTTTATCTATTTTAATCTAAAAAACAGTATCTTTCATATTTTTATTGATACAGTTTAACCCAATTGTCTAATCGTCACCATTAATT
>ERZ1024483.64-NODE-64-length-36244-cov-15.932521_pt1 | contig 36244 bp, 25 predicted proteins | sample MGYA00520799_ERZ1024483 | MGnify/ENA primary metagenome ERZ1024483 (study PRJEB33242, sample SAMEA3444315) | Homo sapiens | biome: Host associated; feature: Gastrointestinal tract; material: Stool | place: Uganda | collected 2011-01-01 ...
AAACTATATTCTTTACAAACGAAACAAAAGTGACTTTTCAAACGGATTCATGCAATCGGGATAGTCAACGGATATTTACATTAGTATTTATGAATCGATCCATAATCGGGTAAATTTTCGTATATTTGTCATAGATATAAACTTATTTAAAATAAAACCAACAGATATCTGGTTCATATACAAGCAACCTATTCACAAAATCTCAATAAACTGATTATTATGAATATCTTAAAAAGAGGAGTGATTGCTATGATGTTGGTAGCCGTCACAAATTCAGCTATCCTTGTGTCCTGTTGTCAACAAGAGACATCTCTTGATTTTGTGCAATGTGAAGTGTTGTCCTCAATGGAGCAATATCCGGATTCTTCCTATTTCAAGGAAATATCCTGTATGTATTATCAAAATAACAAATTATATCTTTTCGACAAAAGCCGGGGGGATGTAGCCGTTGATGATTTCTCAGGAAATTTGTTTTATACTGTAGGAAAGATTGGGCAAGGTCCTACTGAAGTAGCAGCTCCTACTGGATTTTCAGTACTTCCCAACGGTAATGTGGCCTTATTGGATGGAGGTAACCTGAGTTTGAAAATTTATAATGAATCTGGTTTTGTTACATCTTATGATGTTCCATCCGGTAGTGATAACCGCTTTTTTACCGAAGGAAACAAAACTTATCTGACGCTGGCAACTGACACATCCAGCTATGTAAAGACCTCTTCATCCTGGAAACGTGGTACAAATGACGGGCTTGAACTGCATGGAAGTTCATTACATATAACAGATGATCCGGGCATGAACATCATCCGTAACAGACGTCATCTGGTGAAAGGAGAAGGGTGTTTGTATGCCATACCTTCAAGTTATCCAGTCATTGAAAGGTATGAATTGGGTAGTGAAAAACTATTGGATACATTTGATCTGTCTGAAATTGATTGCATCGGCAATATTTGGTCATCCATTGGCAGAAACACATCATCTCCTAAGAGTTTTTACATTTTCTTGAAAGATGTATATTATGCAGATGGAAAGCTTTACATATTATATGCAGATTGGGAGAACCAATACTCAGTCAATCATATTCTGGTACTGGAAACAAAAGGCAGATTAACTCCAATATATATTTATAAGTTACCGGGAATTATCTATGATTCTTTTGCCGTAAATGATAATTTAATTTATGCCATGAATTATGAAAAGAATGAGATACAAACAATCAGACCTCTAATTTCTCATTAACGGAGTAATTACTGAACCAGCGCAAAAGCCTGCAACGCTCGGCAAGTTCCAGCGGCTTCTATGAAAGTTATGCCGAACAGTTGCGCAGTTATTTCCTGATCTCACTCAGATACAAGTTTAACCGGATGAACTGACAGGAACAGACAAACGCTTAATAAAAAGACGAACAGCGGGTGCATCGCTAAAAGTGATGCACCCGCTGTCTGTATATCACGCCCTTTCCGGCAGTTCTCACTTGCGGTCAGCCTTCAGACGATCAGCCATAGCCTTGGCCAGTTCCTTAGCCTGCGCATAGTTGTCCTGCTTCATGGCCTGCTTCATTTCCACCGGATTGCCTACCAGTTCAAACTTCAGCTTCTCGGCAAACTCGCCCAGTTTCTTCACGGCAGCGCTTGCCCAGGTATATGAACCGAAGTAACCCATCACACGATTCTTCATTTCACGGGCAGCCACCTTGCTGAGCAGTGACTCCATTTCCGGATACAGGTGCATGTTGTAAGTAGTACATCCCACAATCAGACCTTTGTATTTGAATATATCAGCCAGGATATAAGAATGGTGCGTATGAGAAACATTGTGCAGCACGATGTTGCGGATGCCCTGTGCGCTCAGTTCTTCAGCAATGGCTTCAGCCAGTTCTTCCGTATTGCCGTACATGGTACCATAAGCAATCACCACACCTTCTTCGCCTTCGTAACGGCTCAGCTTGTCATACATTTCCACTACCTGAGGAATCTTTTCTTCCCACACCGGTCCGTGAGTCGGACAGATGGTCTGGATGTCCAGTCCGCTGCATTTCTGCAAAGCCTTCTGTACCGGATTGCCGAACTTGCCCACGATATTTGCATAGTAACGGCGCATTTCGTTCCAGTAGATATCCGTATTGATGTTGCGGTCGATGCAGCCACCATTCAGCGCACCGAAGCAACCGAAGGCATCACCCGAGAACAGGATTTTCTCTGTTTCATCGTATGTCACCATCGTTTCCGGCCAGTGAACCATCGGAACCAGATAGAAGCGCAGGTTGTGATGGCCCAGTTTCAGGAAGTCTCCGTCGCCGACTACATAACGTTCGCCCGTCACACCATAGTAACCTTCCACCATGTCGAAAGTCTTCTTGTTACCCACCAGCACGATTTCCGGATAATATTGTTTAATCAGCGCAATGGCTCCCGAATGGTCCGGTTCCATGTGATTGATGATTAGATAATCGATCTTGCGGTCACCGATCACGCTGCGAATCTTCTTCAGATACTGTTCAAAGAAAGCCACATCTACCGTGTCCACCAGCGCTACCATGTCATCATCTGCAATCAGATAAGAATTGTATGATACGCCGTACGGCAACGGCCACAGATTTTCGAACAACGCTTTTGTGCGGTCGTTCACACCTACATAATGTACTTTACCTTTAATTTCCATCTTTCTGTTTCTTTTATATATTGTTGTTGTTAACTAACTGTTTTTATGCCCGTCCGCTTTCCGGTATGCCTTTCCCTGCCAGGCATCGCGTTCCTTCATGCGCTTCTTGACACGGTCGGTGAACTCATGGTTCTTCAGTCCCCAGTCAGGCGCAATCAGCAATTCCCTGGGCGACTGCGAAACGAAACGCTCCAGAATCAGATCCGGCCGGAGATGCTCTACATAATCAATAACCAGATCAATGTATTCATCAGCCGAAAACAGGTGAAATCCCTCCGGATGCAAGGCATACTCATGCGCCATGCGCGTTCCGCGAATGAGCTGAAGCTGGTGCATCTTCAGCGTTGTGAGCGGCAGTTCCGACAGACGTTCCGCCTGCTTTATGAGATCTTCCCGGCTCTCTCCCGGTAATCCCAGGATCACGTGTCCGCCCGTACGGATGCCCCTTGCAGCCGTTCTGCGTACCGCGTCCTCCGTACATGCAAAGGAATGCCCGCGGTTGATCCGCTCCAGAGTCCGGTCGTCCGCACTCTCGATGCCATATTCCACCAGCAGGAACGTCCTGCGGTTCACTTCCTCCAGATAATCCAGCAAGCTGTCGGGCATACAGTCGGGACGCGTCCCGATCACCAGTCCCACGACTCCTTCCACCGCCAGCGCCTCCTCATACATGCGCTTCAGCAGTTCCAGTTCACCATAAGTATTGGTATATGCCTGAAAGTAGGCCAGGTATTTCATCTGCAGATATTTGCGTGCGAAGAAACGCTTTCCCTCTTCCAGCTGCATCGTAACGCTCCGGTCGTCCCTGCAATAAGCCGGGTTGAAAGTCTGATTGTTGCAATACGTACACCCTCCAAAACCCTTCGTTCCGTCACGGTTGGGGCAGGTGAAACCGGCATTGACCGAAATCTTCTGTACCTTGAACGGGAACTCTCCGGCCAGGAAACCGGCAAAATCGTTATATCGCATGCTATTGTCCATCTTCTGTCAGATTTTCAAGCACAAAGATACGTTTTTTCATGGAATCGGCAAAAAAGTAAGTTTACTTAAAATTCCACGTATCACAATCCATGGTGGTAGCAATGATATACTTCTGGATATAATCTTTAAAGAACAACTCTACTCCTTTATTCTCAACGAAATACGAGTGATCTTTATCACAACTGTACTTATAAATAATTTTCAACAATCCGATCTGATGTTCTGATAGTTGCGAACACAATAAATTCAGATAAAATTCAAATTTCGATTTCTTTTGTTCAGAAGAAATATAATGGTTACTAAAAATCTCGTCATACATATATTTTATAATGATACAAATACTTCTGTAAAAAGGAATCAGGCGCAAACGATGTCCATCAAACAGTTTTATATCCAATGTTTTATAATCCCTCAGATACTGAACAGTACCATTCCTTTTCCTTAAATACTTGTACCGGTTAAAATCGTAGAAGAAATTATTTATAACCTTAATTTCTTGCTTATCATAAGTCGAATGATCGGCTTTCATGTTATCTTCCGTGATTCTTTTGACATCAGACAAACTTGCTCCATTAATAAAAATAGTATAGGCACACTTGAATATTACATCCTGTTTTTTATACTCCGATATTTTAAGCCGCTGCAGATAATAACAGATTGATTTAAATTCATAAAACATAAAATGATAACTCTGTTTGTTATTGCCTACATTCGGAATGTAACTGTCAGAAATCTGATTATTCAACAGCTGGAAATAATTAAATAAATTGTTCTCAAACCGCTCAATCTGAATATCACTGCGTTGCAGAGTGTTAGCCTTAAACTGCACCCAAAAGGCAAAAAATGTCAGGACAGCTGCTGCTATTGCAACAAACGGTCCCATTATTCCTCCAATCGTATCACCGATCTGCCCCGTATTAGAAAAATCTACTATACAATAAGGTATCTGAGTCAATAAGACAGGAAGAGCCAACACCATCAGAATAAAACATACAAAACAGATAACATACTTCTGAGTTCCTTTTAAAATTTCAGTAAACATAGCATAAAGACTTATAGATTAAACGCCCTTAAAGATATAAAAATTATTTCTACAAAAAGATCTGATCTCCCCATATTTATAATAACTTTTCCCTGATGCCGCCCAACACAAGTCCCTCTTTTCTCTTCTTCAAGAACCAACAATCTTTCTCAACCCACTATACGTTTTCACCAATATGACGAAACAAAACATTGGTTTCAACGAAACGAAACAAGTGTTCTGACGAGTGGAAATAATTGTTCCACTGAGTGAAACTTTTTGTTCCACCTGGTGGAAACAAAAATTTCAGATAGAGAAAACAAAAGTTTCACCTAGTCGAAACAGAAGTTTTGTCTGCATAAAACAAAAGTTTCGTGCAGAGAAAACAACTGTTTCCTTTGCACGAAACTCTCTTATCATCCGCAATCTGCGAAGGAAGCAGGCTGCCGGTTCAATCAAAACACCTGGATCTCGTCGAAACGGTAACGGGACTGCTGGCCAGGTTTCAGGTGATCTTCCGGACACATACCCGCGTCCGTAGTCGTCACTTTCACATAACGCACAGCCTTACCTCCGGTAATCTGAAACGACAAGTCTTCAATGAAATTGCCTTCCTTAAAGATTTCCTGCTTTGTAAATGTCCGCGAAGCCGCCTTCGTGAAATGCTGCCCGTCGGCCGAAACCTCCACCGTAATGCCAGCCGGCTTGTGAACTCCCATCGCATAATGGGTAAGACAGCCCAGAACCACCCTGCTGACAGGCGAAGCTTTTCCCAGATCCACCGTAAACGAAGCATCCTCCGGCGTGTACCATTCCGTCCATTCAAAGTCAGACTGCTTCAGGCTTCCCCGCACTCCGTTGGTCAGCAATTTATCCGACACATTGGGCGAGATCACTTCCTTACCCGTAGCCAGGTTCCAGCCCATATCCAGCGTCAGTGTCTTGCCCATCTTCCCGGTTCCGTCAAATGTGGCACAGCGGATCTCTCCCCCGTGATCAACAATCAATGGAGCCGTATAGACAGGTGACGATATATCCGGCTCCATCCCGTCTGTCGTATAACGGATCGCCACATCGGGACGTTCGCATTCCAGCGTCACCTTCACCTTTCCATTCTCTGCAACCGCCTTATGCTGAATGTTGAACATCGCTTCAGAATAGCGGATTCCTTTTGAACGAAGCAAGTAGAGATAATTGTCCAGACTCTTGACAAAGCGGTACCAGTCCTTGTGTCCCTTGGGCGACCATGCCACTTCTGCCAGCGCAGCCAGTCGCGGGAACACCTGATAAGTGACATCTTCGGCAGAATTACAGAACTCCGTCCACATAGAAGCCTGCAAGCCCATCAGCAACGATTCATAATTTTCCTTCCAGTCCGCACCGACCGGTTCATACGAATAGACATCCTTCAGCGTATTATTTCCGAAATACGTCAGCGGCTCAAACCACTGGGGTCCCTGATAACGGATCAGATACATCAGCCGGGCAGGTGTCATCACGAAGCGGTGTCCCTGGGCTGCTGCCTTCAAGGCCGCATTACCCATGCCCTGCCAGCCAAAGATGATTGCCTCGTCGGGCAAGGTGCTGTTGGTCAGTTCGTCCCATCCCATCACCTGTTTGCCTTTGCTCTGCACATACTTGCTCATGCGGCGCATGAAATAACTCTGCAATTCCTCGATATGCGTAATGCCTTCCTGCTTCATGCGGTCCGCACACCGGGGACATTTCTTCCAGTATTCTTTCCAGGCCTCATCGCCTCCCAAATGAATGTAATGCGAAGGAAACAGTTCCGCAACCTCGTCAATTACCCCTTCCAGAAAACGGAACGTTTCCTCATTTCCGGCACAGAAAATGATATTACCCGATCCCTGTCCCATACCCGGAACTACACAAATGTGCTTATCTACCGAAGGGCAAGCCAGCTCCGGATAAGCAGCCAGTGCCGCATTCGAATGTCCCGGCATATCAATTTCCGGAATAATCTCAATGCAACGGTCGGCAGCATAACGGATAATTTCCTTCATATCCTCCTGAGTATAATAGCCTCCTATAGGTGTCGGCTCGCCCGGCTCCGGATTTCTGCGGTCCGGGAACGGACGGTCTGTCTGGTTCACTCTCCACGCTCCCACGGAAGTAAGCCGCGGATATTTCTTGATTTCCAGCCGCCATCCGTTATCATCCGTCAGATGCAGATGCAACTTGTTCAATTTAAGCACCGACATACAATCGATGATCTTCATCAGTTCCTCCTTCTCGACAAAATATCTTGAAACGTCGACCATCAGTCCGCGATATCCGAACCGCGGCTGGTCGGCCACGTACATCCGCGGAATTCCCGTCTTGTCCTGCGGCTGAATAGCCAGTCGAACCGACTGAAGAGCATAAAATGCACCTGCCGGTCCTCCGGCCTCTACACTCACACCGTCAGCATCCACCGTCAGCCGATAAGCCTCCGGTGACAGATCTTTACTGACTTTCAGACGGATATCTGCCTTCTTTCCATCCGTATCAACCTGTTTTAGCGTTACGCCGCTCATTTCCTTCATGGCTTCTGCAAAATAATCTGCCACCGGATGAAGTTCATCTTTTTCTGCACAGATGGTCATTCCGTCCGCAAGCCGGAAGTATCCTTCCTGCATTGTCATCTCTACCGGAGCAGGTAAAATAGTAGCAGTCTGCGCTCCCATCCACTCACACGAAGCCACGGCCAAGGCCAGCAGCAAAGTCTTTTTCCATCGGTCTAATCTTCTCATAGGCAATTTTTGTGTCATTCATTAAGTAAAAGTCGGGATAAAAATACGCTTTTACCGGGAAAGAATCATCATTCCCTGCCTAAAAAAACTACCCCGCAGTAGTCCGTCCGTTACTACGGGGTAACGCGACAACTACTGCGGGGTAGTTCAGTGATTACCTGGGGGTGGGTTAGAAAGTTCTAATCATAATCATATTCCAGACTGAAATCATCAACCCACATGGTTGCTCCCGGTCCCCCCGTAAAGTAATCTCCATACTTACTTGCCGAGCAGACGAGCAAAATATACTTCGGAACACGGCTCGTGGAACGATAATCCAGTTCGATTTCAAACTCACGATATCCGGACACCGTCTCTCCACAATTCATTTCTCCATAAGCAATGATATTCGGATCATTCTTATCGAAGTACTTTGAATTCTTCGGATTTGTCCGGATCTCCACAGGTTCACTCCAGTCGCCTAATGCAATCCAGACGATACAGGTGTCCGGTTTTCCCATCAAATCTGCATGGGTGTTATCTGTATAAGCAATGTTCGCTGTCGTATATTTGAAATGTCCCTTCAACTTTGTCGGACGGGCAGAGAACTCACGTCCAAATCCCAGAATACCATTGGTTCCATCCGTAGCCCGGTATTCCCCGACAAACAAGTTACCGGCAGCAAACTTACCGATTGATCCGATACCTACAAATTTTGATCCCAGTACAGCGGCCAGACTACCGGACGCAGCACCACTCCAGACATCTGTAGTCGACTTTGTAATGTTATCCTCAGCCGAAAGTGTGGTACTACCCCAGTTTCCGGTATCCCAGAATGAGTTATCACCTTCCTTCCATGGACAGATCACTTTACCGTTCTGATACCAGTCTTCAAATCCTCCATTAGGTAAAGTTGCTTCCTCTCCGGTCGTAAAACTTTGCTCTGCGCCCATTTCATCTCCTGAATAAGCACGGCAGACATACTTCGTGTTAGGCGACAAATGAGTAAGACGTGCAACAAAACTTCCTTTGTCATGTGTAACTTCCGATGAGCTGACGCGTATCCATTCTTCCGCACCTTCCTCTTTATACTCACAGCCGTTGTCCTGTCCCTCAAGTCCGAATCCATTGACCCAGGCCACTTTGGTCCATGCATCAACCGATGACACTCCCACCTTGACATCCGACAGATTCACATACAAAGTCCATTCTTCATCCACAAAGTCGCTGTATTTCACCTGAACCTTTGCGTAAGCAAAATTCTTTGTTTTTTCCCATTGAAGTTCAGGAACTCCATTCACACCATTGTAAGTTGCTCCTGAAGGTCCCAGTTTCAAATCAGTTACTGAAATCACATCCAGTCCTTTATCTTTCGGCAGGTTGACAGAAGCTTCCCGGATATCCGGATAAAAATAAGCCTGCCCGATCTGTCCTTCGACCGAAAAAATCCGCTCAATCGTCTGATTGGCTATGATAGTCCAGGGATAATCCTGATACAAAGACAAGGTAATCTGAAGCGGAGTTGTCAGATCCACTACTGTATCTGAAGGAATGGAAGCCTTTCCTCCCTCCGTAACTTCCAGACTCTGGATATGTACCTTACGGATATTTACTGTCTCATCCAATTCCACCGTTGCCGTACGGTCATCATTGGAAAGCAACGTTGTTCCCACTTGCCCTTCTACGGTCAGTCCGGTCAGATATAACTTCACTGTCGGATAGGGAAAATCATTCTCGATACATGCCGAAAGCAAAAAGACGGCCAGGCATGCCCAATATCCCAATATTCTTGAAATTCTCTTCATACTCATCAGATACAGACAGTTATACCAATATTAATGTTAAACAGATTGATCTTGAAGTTTGCACCACTGTTCGTACGCTTGCCCTCTTCTCCGTTGCTTTTCTTCTGCTTCTCCCAATTATAGGTAAAACCGGCAACACCGAAAGAAACTTCAGCTCCCACATTCGGCATGATAAAAATAGCAATACCGGGATTGATACCTACCCGAAGCTGATTGATTGTTGAATCCGTATATTTCAATGTTTCATCCTTACCCCGGGAAAAACGGGCAGATCCGGTACTATATCCCAAAGTCGTTTCATTAAACAAACCGAACAGTCCCTTCGGATCCAAACCGACATAAGAGCGATGAAAGAAATTAAACGAATAAGAGTCATCCGTATAGCGAATGTCCTTCAATGAAATATCCATATCCTCAATATTCAATGCCAGATTATCAATACCGCCTGAAATACGTGAATAACCAAACTTCAGACCCACGACCACATTATCAGCTACTGCATATCCGACAAAAGGATTCACTGACAGCGTGCGAAGATCCAGATCAATATCCTTGAGCAAGGAAAACAACAGACGGCTGTTGTCACTTTCAAAATTAAATACCGAAACCGTGACACCACCAATCCATTTGTGCTTGGGGACAAAACGGTAATTAATGATACCACGGTCATACCGCCCTACTGGTTTCGTACGGATGATACGTGAAGAGTCTACCGGCATTTTTGCTTCCGGAATCGGAACATAAACCGTGTCGTGAACAACAACGAGTTTATATCGGATTGCAGAGTCCCCCCGGACCACAGTCAGGGAATCCGCTTCCTGAGCATATGTATGCAGACAACTCAGACACGCAAACAAAAAGAAACAACTATATAAAAATTTCATCATGTTTACAAATAAAATGCAATTCCCAAACCTATTGAGAAAATATTAATCTTAAAATTGGCAGAAGTAGACGACTGTTCTCCCGTCTCTACCTGATTGGTGACCTGTCTTTTCTTTCCAAAATTGACTCCCAGTACACCGACACTGACTTCCACAGCCGTATAGTTATTAATGAAAGCCACCAGACCGGGAGCGACTCCAAATCCCAAGTCCGTAGACTTGGAATATGTACCCGTCAGTGCCTCTCCTTCTCCGTTGGCAACCTTTGACTGACTTCCTCCAACTTCCAGCTGTGTCTCACTGAACAGAGCAAACCGTTTACTGTCTCCCAGCGGTATGTAATTCCGGAAAATCGCCATGGCCGAATAAGAATGCTTCAACTGATAAATGTTATTGATGTCAAACTGGTTTTCATCATCCAGATTCAATTGAGTTTCATCCATTCTTACCAGGGTACGTCCGTATTTAAAACGGCCTCCCAATGCCATGTTATCCTTCAATGCATACGCAAACATCGGGCTGACTTTAAAGGAATAGCCATCCGCATTTATTTTCTCTACAATCAGAAAATCGTAGTTGTTTTCCGTGTGTTCCGAATACGAAACAGAACTTCCGACTATCCATTGTCCTTTAGGAACAAAGACTTTAGGCGGAAGTTTCTTTTGCGAACTTTGCGCGTGCACCCCCAAGGCGCAACACGCAAAGCATAATAGGTATATTAATTTTCTCACTTACTCACTTACTAGAAGTTTATTCATAAATCAGTTCCATGTCGTCAAGCCACATTTTGCTACCATCACCTCCTTGAAAATAATCACCATATTTACTTGCAGAAGCAACAATAATAATAGATGTCGGCTTTCGTTGATTACCTCCAAAGTTATCGTAATCCAAATTTATTGTCAGTTCCTTCATATTCCCGCCGTCATTATAGGCTTCTTCAAATGTTTTTTCTCCGTATGCAATAATACCATCACCGGAATAAGTTCCTTTTTCAGTACTGAATAAACTGGAAGCATTCTTAGTTCGAACAACGAATGGCCAAGTTCCACCGTTTGCCTCTTGTCCTGCCCAATCACCTATCGCTACATAAATAATACCTTGATCTGTCGCTCCGTTAGCGATATAATCTCCTCCATTATCAACTGTTGCCGGTTCATAGCGGACATATACCTTCAAAGCCTTCGGACGACTTGTACAAGGGCGTCCCCATCCCAAAATTCCATCTGTTCCTTCTGTATCAAGATATTTTCCGGCAAATAAATTACCAGCTGCAAACTTTCCAATTATACCAAATCCTACAAATTGAGAACTTAGCAATAAAGACTGATTTCCTGAATGTTTGACAGAAGTATCAGGAGTTGTTACATTTTTATTCATAGTAGAAGAGCCATGATTACCCGTATCCCACCACGTAGACTGTCCAGTTCCATGAATTAAGATTATAGAAGAAGAGTCAGACACAGCCTCAAAGCTTGCATTCTCCGGCTGGAAAGTCGTTTCTGTAGTAAATCCACAGATAACAGTTGATGCTTGCGTTCCATCCATTGCCTGATACTCATAAGTTGTACCCGGAGTTAATCCTGTAATCTCCTTGCTAAAAGTTGATTCTGTCAAGTCTGCATCTACGGTAGTCCATGAAGAACCAGACCCCTTCACACGATACTGGAATTTCGGTGTAGAAGCCAACGTACCGGTTACCTTTCCATGAAGAGTAGCTTTGGATGTCCAAATTTCATAAGGAATTGCTTCAGTGGTTGCAACAGTAGCATTCGAAACAACAATGTTCCATGTAACCATCCGCTGCTTGCCATTCTTATCTGTTGCTGTCAAAGTAGTCGTTACCTGTCCTTCCTGTGCCGTCATCTTGGCTATCAGTTCTTCAGAGAACTGGATTTTCCAGGTTCCTCCTGTTTCCATAATCGCATTGGGAGTATGTAAAGAAATTCCACTAGCTTCTACACTGGCATCCTTTCCTCCCAGATTCATCAGATCCATACTATTAGCCGGAACTCCAAACTCTGTAAATCTATCATTGTGCAACAAAGCTCCCGTCAAAGGAGAAGAGGTAGATACAACCAAATAATAAGTACCCTTTGTATTTGTAGCCAGATACATCGGTTGTTCCAAATCATATTCAATATTATCTGCATCCTTACAAACGATAACCGGGCGCTGTTTTATCCAAATGGGCGTAGTCACTTCCGATAATGGAGTTTCATCAACACTCAAAGTCAGCCATGCACCACCTGTAGTCTCTTGTCCTGTAGCTGTGTATTTACAAGTCATATTATATAAGGTGGCAGGCTGTGCATCTGTCAACTCTGTAGTCTGTTCATACGTACCCCCCGTCAGTTTAGTTGCCGTAAACTTACATGTCAGCTTTCGGTTATCGGCCGGCAGGCTGAAATAACCTTTTGCATCGGCATTGGCAGATGAATAAACCAGTTCACCGGTAGCAGAAGTAACAGTAACCTGACAATCTCCTTCAAAAGCCTCTTTCAAAGATTCGTCCCATGTAAAAGCCAATACAGTATTGGCAATACCACATTTCACTTCAACCGGACTCTGCTGACCTTTGGTTATTGTAAACTCTTCATTTCCTTCAAAGAAGCGTTGATCGAATGAGGCAGCCACAGAATCGCCCGCAGTAACACGAACAGAATAAGTTCCGCTCATCAAAGGAATACTGGAAGGTACATTATCTGTTCCTTCATATTTTCGTACCAAGCTGGTTTCATTATAAATACGGACTTTGCAAGCCTGTTTCAGTTGAGTCTGCTCTTCACTGCTCAACGTACGGGATGCAACAGTTATCTTGTCGGACATACCTACAGATAACTGTAACGTACCTTGTTCCCCAGCAATATCTATGTCCTCTTTACAGGCTCCCATACAAAATGACATACAAGTGAGAGCTACAGCTATATGATATTTAATAATTCTCATTTTACTACACTTTTAATTTTTAATGTTTCTGTAACTTCCAAACCTTGCTGATCTACAACTCGTATTATGAAATTATGATTTGCCGCTCCATAAATACCTAACAAAGAAGTAAATTGAGTAATATCAAAAGGTATTTTCTCTTTTCCTATCACATCAGTCCCTGTAGGAAATCCTAATCCTTTCAAACCAGCCTCTAAATCTCCGGGTTCTGCCAAATCAAAATTTTTAGCCAAATTTACTCCAACTAAAACATCCTCAGTCAATGTTTCAGAATCAATAGTTACATAGACATGAGCCATTTTATTAGGAGCTAATAATGTTACACTCAATGATACACTTTGCCCTTTAGTAACAGTCAACACATCTTTGCTGATATCAAAAGGGTTTTCATTAAAATCAGTTCCCACAATAGTCGGCATATTCTGCTCAGAGCCACTTTCATCTCCGCCATCACCATCTCCGTCACCAGGTTCTTCTCCTCCGTCTGTCGGGAAATCATCTATGCCCGGTTCTTCTCCCGGATTAACTCCTACTGTTTCATCAGAAGAGGTCATGGAAGAGTCTATATTAATAGCAATATTTAAATTTCCCCCGACATTACTATTTGTGCCATCATCCACAGAATTAAGTACATACTTAATAATATTATACTGTCCTGCTTGTACATTTTCCACACGCTTTACTTCCGTCACAGATTCTCCATCAATTGTTCCTTTCAATGTAATATCCATTGAACCTGCAGAAGCCGGAGCAATCAAATAAGCCTTACGGGTCTCTGAAGAAGGTATATCCAATGAATTATCTCCAATCTTCACAGTTGTTACCACATCTTCTCCCATCAGTTTACGAAGTTCCTCATCGTACTCAACAGAAATCATCACATTGGCAAGTCTGCAAGTCAATGCAGAAACTTCTGTCAATTCATTTTCCTTAATTGTAAACTGCTCAGTTGAACCTGTATAGAAAGGAACATCAAAACCATTGGTAGCTGCCTCTGCAGAAGAAGCTACAACAGTATAGGTACCAACCGGTAAAGAAATAATTTCCGGCATCTCGCTGTAAGTGTATTGTTCCACCTGCTCTCCCTGACTGTTCTTGATGGTCAGCAGAAAGTTACTTACATCAACTCCAGCACGAGATTGAGGATATACTGTATCAACTTTCAAATCCACCTCCATCTTCATGGAAGCCAGACTCAACTGCCCTGTTACATCTGTTGTTCCTGTTTCCATTTTCTCACTATGGCACGCACTAAATGTAAAGAGTACGACCATCAGCGTCAAACAGATCAAAAATATATTCTTCATATTATAGGCTTTATTTTTTATTCGTAAATCAATTCTACATCGTCAATCTTTAAGAAACTACCAAAATGTGCATTCCAAGAATCTGAAAAATCTGTTAATGTTAAAGTTCCATTTTTCTGCAAATCATTCTCTGTGAATGACGTTTTATTTGTTGACAAAAATTGAACAGAAATAGATGTTGCTTTTAATAAACTGTTTGTATATTCCAAAGATATGGTATGCTGTTGATATTCTAAATCTTCAGAAGAGTATGCTTCTGGCACATACTCCCCTGTAGCTATTACCGTTTCTCCAGATTTTACTTCCACCAGAACTTTAAAGGCATCGGTTTTATATGGTTTATACTTATACCAAAAAGACAAGCCCAACGGACGAGTATTGAAACTATGTCCTAACGATTTATGTTCTGATTTATCAGACCAACTATAAGATCCAATAAAAATACTACCCGCAAAAGCCGACTCTGGATACATTGATGTAGAAGTACTGGCATACTTACCACCTGATCCTGAAGTATGAATTTCTGCGGCTTTACCTTCTCCCGTACGAGTATCATAGGTATATATAACAGCTGGACATGTTGTCACCTGAACTGGATATACTGTCCACGCCTGAGCTCGATCATTATTTGTAGACCACCAATGCCCTTCTTCTCCCTGCAGATAAGGATAATAAACAATCCAATAATCAGACAACAAATGTCTCTTTTTTTCTGTATACCAATCATCAAAACCAGAATTAGGGATCTGAGTCTTCGCTTCTGTTGTAATAGGTAATTCTCCTGAATAAGTTACTACTTCTCCACCACGTTTATATGCAGCACGCAATGTATAAGACACACCATTAGTATCTGTAGCCCCTTCTCCCATACCTGTCAGAAGGAACAAACCTTTTTCACTATCGTACGACTGATTAGGCCACACTTTCCATACCTCACCATCTTTGTATTGAATTTCTACAGTGGAAGAAGAAATAGTACGAGATGCACGAGATTTTGCAGATGCTTCTACTTTTACATAAGCTTTAGTAGCCCACACATCTGCATCACCGTTCTTCAAAGACAAAGTTAGTTCAGGATCTTCTACTTTAAATGTCTTTTCAATAGTCTTTGAGCCATATTCAGCTTTGAACTTCACATCACTTTCTGTATCAATCAAAGGATCCGGATAAGTTAAGGTAACAGTATGTGTAGTACCTTCACTGGAGATTGAGACATTTTCTGATGTAAACAGCTGAAAAGCACCTAAATTATAATAATAGAACTTCACTTTCGAAGCATCGCCTTCCAAATTCATTGTAAAGCTCATCGTATTACTTCCATAAGGTACAGATTCAGGCAATGTTACTGCGAAACCATTGTTACGGCTCGTTACGTTCAACACCAAAGGAGTTTCTGTTGTTTTTCCATATACATCGGTAGCAGTCAGTGTAAAGGAGTGTTCTTCGTTTCCGTCTCCGGTGCAATATAAATAAGGTACTACATTCTGAAACTCAACCGTAGCAATCTTATCGTGAGTACTTCCCAAACCTTTCATTACGAGACCAAGTTCAGTCAGTTTCTGCTGATCTTCGGCACTTAATGCCATGAGATCAACCTTTTCCGGCCATCCTTGTGCTTTCAATGCTGCGGATGAGGTAACCAATTCACAACTGGCCAAACCAGAAGGCGCATTCAGATAAGCCTGCAAAATACCTTCTACGCTTCCACCTTCCACGACTTCCATAGCCTCACCCGAAGTAAATCCATGAGCAACAATAGTGGGAGCCGGTGCATTCAGCGCAGCATCCGAAATATTAAATTCAACATTTTGTGTACTCTCCGGATCATCATTGAAGATAATATTCAAAGTGGAAGTTCCGGCATCCACATCCATGGTAAGACGATATTCATGCTTTACTTCCGCTGCCAGCGTCTTAACCTTCAAAGCCACTGAACCGGAAACGCCTGGACGAGTAACATTCAGATAAACATCCAGATTCCCGGGAGTAAAATAGGCTGCACGGGTTTCGTCAGCTGTATAATCAATTTTATTTCCACGAGAAGAAGAAACATAAGCACTGTAAGAAGTAAAATAACTCTTGAATGCATCTGTATAAGAGATACTGACTCTGGCTTTATTGATTGTACAGTCAATAGTCACATCAGTAGTTTCGCCTTCAGCAACATTGGCAGTCGTACTTCCGGCATAGCTCAATCCGTCAAAGCCCTCAGTTGTTGCATCTCCATAAGAAGCAGAAACTGTATAAGTTCCTACCGGAACGACTGTAGCCTCTGCATCGTAATCACTGAATTTATCCCATTTACTAACCAATTCTCCATTCTCCTTGGCTATGGATAAACTGAAGTCTCCGACATCTGGAATTCCATCACCCTCTGCACGTGAAGCGGCAGAAACCACTTCATTATCAGCTGCCACCCTGACAGCAAGATAACCGCCGCCTGAGGGAGTACGTTCGTCACTTCGGCATGCAGACAATCCCAATGCAACCAAAGCCAGCAACATTAAATAATTTTTGTTCATTCTTATTGTTTTCATTTATATCTCTCTAATTAATTGGTCTCAACTACCACTGTAAAATACCAATTCCACAGCATCTGAATCTGGCTGCAAAGTAACGGCTTTTTACACACCCTCACAAGGTCAATTTATTTTATTTTTGGTCTATTCTTTATCTTTACCTTTTCAAGAAAGACATAACACACCGATTTTCCCTGTTTTATGTTATTTTATAGCATTACTTTATAGCCGATATTTCAAATTGGCTAACTTTGCAAATGAAATATTTTCAAACAAAAAGAGACATGGAAAAAGAATTGCCTAAAATAGATTTACCTGAACCCTGGCTGATCGGTACGGACATCAGCAAGGAACTGCTTAGCCTCTACACCAATTATCCGGTGAGACTGAAATGTGAAATCTTTGTGCTCTGCATGGACGGAGAAGTGGATGCCTCAGTGAACCTGAACCGTATTGAGGTACGCCCCAACGACATCATTACGCTTACTCCGGGAAGTATCTTCCAGATCTATCGTGTGGACGGGAATCTGAAAATCTATTTTCTGGGCTTTTCTTCCAAATACATTGAGGAAAGCAATCAGACCAGAGCAATGCTGGATTCCATTTATCTGACTTTGGGGCATCCTGTCCTCTCGCTGAAACCGGAGGGAGCAAGTGTTATGCAGGATTACCTGAAACTGCTGATCCGGATGTATGAGACTTTTCCCGAGAAGATGCGAACGGAAATGGCTCCCAATCTGTATGCGGATATACATAAAGGTGTATCCATATTATATAAGAATAAGAATACGGACAAGAGTCCTGTTTCAAAGAGTGAACAAATCTGCCGGAACTTCGGACAGCTGGTCATGCAATATTATAACCAGACAAGAAACGTAGCTTGGTATGCCGAGAAACTGGGTATCACGCATGCTCACCTTTGCACGACTGTGAAGCAAGTTACCGGAAAGACATGTGTGGACATCATTTCATCCATGGTAATCATGGATGCCAAATCGCAGCTGAAATCTACTAATCTGTCCATACAGGACATATCAGATTCACTGAACTTTGCAAATATGTCATTCTTCGGAAAGTATTTCAAGCGGAACGTGGGTATGAGCCCACTGGAATATCGCAATAATGGATAAACTAAACAGACTAACAGATTAAAGTATGAAAAAAACGTATGTAACAACGGTCGGAACCTTCCTGCTGGGACTGACGCTGAACTCCTGTATCCAGGAAGAGGCTCCCAATGCAGAAGCTGACATCACGGCCTGCTCACTCTTGCCTGTGGACTGTCTGGCAAGCAATACCATTGAGGTTGGACTGCCTTACAGTGATGAGTTGAATGCCTATCCCATAGAAATAAAAGTGAAGGAAGGTACTGACCTTTCCAGCCTCGCACCGACTTTTGAACTGACTCCGGGGGCAACCATCAGTCCGGAAAGCGGGAGCATTCATGACTTCTCTTCCCCAGTGAGATATACCGTGACTTCGGAAGACAGACAATGGCACCGCACTTACAGTGTGTCGGTCACGGAACAGACTTCGACCAACATACCGACGGTATATCATTTTGAAAATGTCAAGACTTCGGGCAATTATTATGTATTCTATGAACAGCAGGGAGAGCATTCGCTTACCTGGGCCAGCGGAAACGGAGGATATGCTCTGGCAGTCAGCCAGGCTGCGGCTAAAGATTATCCGACTACACAGGATGATAACGGATGGAACGGGAAATGCCTGAAACTGGTTACGCGGAGTACAGGAAGCCTGGGAAGCCTTGTGGGCATGCCGATCGCAGCCGGAAACTTGTTTATCGGGCAGTTTGACCTGACAAACGCTCTGACTGCTCCGCTCAAGGCAACCAAGTTCGGAATACCTTTCTATAGCAAACCGATCCGCCTGACAGGATATTATAAGTATAAGGCGGGCGAACAGTTCTTTGCCAATGGCGCATATACGGATCAGAAAGATGTTTTTGACATCTATGCGTTCTTCTTTGACAACAGCAACGGAACAAGCATGCTCGACGGAAGTTTGCCGTCCAACGGATATACTCATCCGGATATGGTAGCTGTGGCACGCATCAAGGATGCTCACGAGACGGATGAATGGACCAGCTTCAGCCTCAACTTTGATTATGATTCCTTCGGAAAGGGAATAGATGCACAGAAACTGGCCGAAGGGAAATACAGTCTGGGCATTGTCATGTCTTCCAGCAAAGACGGGGCTTCTTTTGAAGGTGCACCGGGAAGTACGCTGCTTATTGACGAGATGGAACTGATTTTTGAATAAACGGACGGATCACTCAAGATCCATAAAACAGAATCTGACAAGAATATGAAAAGATATTTACTTGCACTGACAGCTGCCATAATTACTGCCGGAAGCTGTCTTTATGCCCAAAAGAACGAGAATCAGACGTTACTGAATGCAGCCCTGCACGGATGGGAATACGAAGTCCGGGCAGGTATCAGTATCGGAGGAAGTTCTCCCCTGCCTTTGCCAGCTGAAATCAGAAGTATTGATTCGTATAATCCCACGCTTGCCATCATGCTGGAGGGAAATGCGATCAAATGGTTCGGGGCAGAAAAGAAATGGGGACTGACCACCGGACTGAGACTGGAAAATAAAAACATGACGACACGGGCTACGGTGAAAAACTACGGAATGGAGATCATCGGCAGCGACGGGAACCGGTTGAAAGGAAACTGGACCGGCGGTGTACGGACCAAATTAAGAAGTTCACTGGTAACCATTCCTTTACTGGCCACCCACAAATTCGGCGAAAGATGGAGTGTCAAGCTGGGCCCTTATTTCTCGTATCTGATGGACGGGGATTTTTCCGGTGAAGTATATGAAGGCTATCTTCGGGAAGGAAACCCTACGGGACAGAAGATTGTATTCACGGACGGTGCTATTGCAACATATGATTTCCATAATGATATGAATCATTTTCAATGGGGTGTACAGGCTGGTGCTGACTGGAAAGCATTCAAGCATCTGAAAGTTTTCGCCGACCTGACATGGGGACTGAATGATATTTTCCAGAAAGATTTCCAGACAATCTCATTCGCCATGTATCCCATTTATCTGAATTTCGGATTCGGATATGCTTTCTGAGCAGAAAGATCCGACACGTAAGAATACAAAAAAGACCGCAGCCTCTCCCCAAACGGAAACGGCTGCGGTCTTTTCTTATTGTTTTATTGAGCGGCCTGCATCTTGATACCAATCTGAATGGTTTCTGTTGAACCAATAATCTGCGGCATCGCAACCAGAGCCGGCTTCAAGAATACATCAACCATTCCGGCCATCTCACCAGCCTGAGCTTTCAACATAGAAAGAATCTGTTCCACTGCTGCTTCATCTTCAAAGAGCGGTGCTACGATCTTCAGAATCGGGAGCAGAGTTTCTGTATCCAGATAAGCTTTCAGCACACCTTCTTCACCTTTGTCCAAAGTAATCAGAATTCCTTCGGAAAGCATCGGAGTAACAGCAGCCATCAGCTGTGAAAGAACATCCGTCATACCGGCACGGCTCTTACCGGAAGCTGTTGCTGCAATTTGTGCCGGATTCAGGAACAAACGGATCTTATTGGGTTCAGGCACAGTATAAGTAGCCAGATTCAAAGGTGAAGTCTTCCACTCTGTTGCATTCAGCGAATCCTTGTATTCAGCCTGAACATTTCCGTCAGAAAGAAAAGTTACCTTATTTAATACTCCACAAAGCATTTTAGGAATGGTGTTTCCTTCAATTTGAGTCATACTAATAGCCAAAGTAATCAATGACTGAATTTCATAAGGAGATCCATTAAAATCAAATGGCTCTGCATCCCATACTATATGAATAGGCTGCATCGGATCACCACTGAACAGATTTCCCGGAGGAAGCAATTGCCAGGAAGTATTGGTCCAGGCAGTTTCAACAAAAGTCACATTCAAGGCCAGATTCAAAGAAGCATCGGTAGCTGATCCCTGATATTTCAAAGTATATCCTCCCCGGTTTTCTTCTCCGGCAAAGGTTACCGTATCGTTTTTAATTGTCAGGTCTACATCAATGGTAGTACTTACTTCGCCCGGAATGACACCTGCCGTAGCCAGACCGGAAGCATTATCACTCAACGGAGAAGTTGTCTGAGCACCTGATAAAGTCAACGTTGCCTTGGTAATGTCATTTGCATCCGGTGTAAAGACAACCTGCTTGCCCAGCATAGGAGCACCGCTATATGTAAGAGTCAGCCCGCTGGCATCCGCATAAGTTTTAGTCTGTGTGATCGGAGATACGACAGATGAATCATCATCGTTGCTGCAGGAAGTCAGCACACCTCCGGCCAAAGCAATAGAGAATAAGCCAATAAATAATGTTTTTTTCATGATGAAATAATGTTTAATAATTAATGAATAGTTATTCCTTTTCAAATCGGGTGCAAAGTAAGAGGGAAATAAATACACCTACAAGGTCTATTCTTGCGACTTTTGTTCTATTTTTCACATCATATGAAAAACAGACAAAACATTACGGACATTTTTTGATCTTTTTTTCTTATTTTAGAAAATTATTCCAAATACACTTTTTCACGGTGCCTGTTCCCCTTCGAGCTTTTTAAAAAACGTCGAATTCTTTTCCTTCGAACGCCGAAACGTTTTATTGCATTCGTCGAAGTCTTTTTTTTTAAAAGCCCGAGGCGGGCAAACATCCACCGACATTTGCCCGCCTCCTTATTATATAACAGCTTCTTTCGTTCTTATTCTTCTTCCGGCAGTACCACGACTCCCAGTTTCTTGCGGCCGTCTATCTTCACAGTCAGCGGACGGTCAAAATGTACCCAGCGCAGGAACTTCGTTTCCTCCACAGCCGGCATGGAGTTCAGCAATTCCTGATTGTAAATACCTTCATTCATATAGGCATTAATGGTGAAATACCCCACTCCAAATGAAGTCAGATTCTGGAAGAAGTGAGTTCCCTGACTGGGATCTACCCGATAATTAGTCAGTCCGGCTTCCACAATGACACGGGCCGCTGAGATATGCGGCCATTTGACCGGTACCCCCAGCCACGTATCGCTGCTGCCCCACCGGCCGGGCCCTACCAGCACATAATGCTTCCCTTCATCCAGGAAACGGCGGTTCAGCTTCTCTATATCATAAGCAATCAACTGGTTATTGGAAGCCGAATAGCCTTCCGTCTTCACGTAGATCACATCGCTGATATCTTCCATAATACCATGTCCCAGGGCATTTTCACTCTTCAGCAGCAACTGGTCATCAGGTATCTGGGTAAGATCTTCATCAAGTCCGGCCTTCACATCAACCATCGGACGAATCTGAAGCAGATAGAAGACACCGCTCTTGGTACGCGCATCGAAGTTAACAGCAAACTCAATCTCTACAGGACGCCTCATTTCTGCCTGTCCGTATTGCTGGGCAAGCTGAAGAATGCGTGCCAGAGGAAAGACATCATGCTGAAGGATATTGGCAAAAGTAATCAGCTTACGGCCGCCCGGATAGATTCCGTCACGGATCACCATATCATACGGATCGTAGGTGGAAGCAATATAATCGAGGGCACCGTCATTTTCGGCATCCTTTACGGTAAGCTTCAGGAGATTAAATCCGTCATCAAGCGAGAAGTTATGTCCGTTGTTCTTCAAGTCAAGCGCATAGAAACGGGTCTGCGTTTCGCGCAGGGCTATTTCCATTTCACTGGTCTGAAGCACCTTGTCCGGATGATACGGACAGACACGCAAAGTCAGTCCGCCGTCAACGATATACTTGCCGAGTCCCAGTGCCAGACTGACGGTACCTTCTTCAGCCGTTTCGTCATTGATCGGATAATAGTTGATGGAACGGGCCACTCCCGATATGGCCGGATAATAACGGTCGCCATACTGGGTTCCGACTACCTCCTGCAAAATAACGGCCATCTTTTCCTGGTCGATGACGTTACTGGTGGCCTGCATGTAAGCCTTGCTGTCACGATAATAAACCGAAGCATACACACCTTTTATCGCATCACTCAGCATACGGAGCATTTCATATTTGTCTTCCAGATAAGGAATCATATAGGTGGAATAGATACCGGCAAACGGCTGGTAATGCGAATCCTCAAGAAGACTGGACGAACGGATGGCTATCGGAGCTTTCACTACATCGAAGAAAGCAAAGAAGTCTTCCACCAGACGGTCGGGAAGTTTGGCTTTCAGAAAGGCTCTCAGAATGGTATCATCATCGGCATCGCTCAAAGCCAGCTGATAAAGAAGATTCGTATCCATGAACTCATCAAAGATATCGGTACACAGCACCACGGTCTTGGGAATAACTACTGAAGCATTCTCAAACTCCGAAAATTCAGGATGACGCTTCACCATGTTGTCGATGAAAGCCAGACCACGTCCCTTTCCTCCCAGCGATCCGTCACCAATGCGTGCAAAATGGGAATAGCGGTCGAAACGGTCGCGCTGGAACACAGCCACCACTCCCTGGTTTTTCATCTTGCGGTATTTCACGATGGCTTCGAAAATAATCTTCCGGTGAGCGTCGATATCCTGCAGACCTTCCCAACGAATCTGCTTCAGGAATTCGGCCACAGGGAAAATAGCCCGGGAATAAAGCCAGCGGGATACATGGTTGCGTATAATATGGTATTGCAGGGACTCAGCCGGAACAGAGAATATAACATTCTGCAATTCCTTCAGATTATGAACGCGGGCTACTTCCTCCATCGTACGCGGATTGATGAAAATAAAATCGCCGAAACCGAAATTCCGCGAAACAGCATCCCGCAAATCGATATTCATTTTCTTGGAATTCTTATCGATGAAAGAAGCTTCAAGCCGGGAAGCATAGGCACGGTTGCTCTCCTCTGCCGACTGAAGAATCAGCGGCATGTAAGGATCACTCTTGCGGATCTCTCCCAACAGTTTAATGCCGGCCAGCGAATCAACGGCCCCTTCACGGGGGAAACGGGCATCGGAAATAATTCCCAGAATATTGTTTTTGAATCTTTCATAGAGGTCCATTGCTTCTTCATACGAACGGGCAAGTACAATCTTGGGACGGCCGCGCATCCGCAACGTCCGCTGATGTTCGTTCAGAGCTTCCGTGGCAAACTCCTGACTCTGGGTGAGGACAAACTTATAAAGATTCGGCAGGACAGAAGAATAGAAACGGATGGAATCTTCCACCAGCAGGATCATCTGAACGCCAACTTCATTGATATCATGCTCCAGATTCATCTTATCCTCGATCAGCTTGATGATGGACAAGAGCAGATCCGTATTTCCCAGCCAGCAAAATACATATTCAAATATACTCAGATCCTCATGTTCCATACGCGCCCGGATGCCGTGGGAAAAAGGAGTCAGAACAACCAGCGGAATATGCGGATATTTCTCCTTGATCTGACGTCCGATATCAAACGTATCGCTGTTGTCGGATCCGGGCATACAGATTACCAGATCAAACATTGTATTTCCCAGTTGTCTCCAGGTATCTTCTTCCGTAGAAACCTGCGTGAAACGCGGCGGATAACGCAGGCTGAGGTTCATATATTCAATAAAGATCTTTTCGTCTATCCGACCGTCATCCTCCAGCATAAATGCATCGTACGGATTGGCAACCAACAAGACATTAAAGATACGTTTCGTCATCAGATTGGCGAATTGGGTATCTTTGAAGCGGTTCAATTTTAATTTTGTGAGCATATAGCAGGATTTAAGCTTATTCTATGCAAAGAACGGAAATTCCCGTGAGTTTTGCAATACCGAAATGAGAGACTATACATTTTATCATTATTTAGCACAAAAACCGGCCGAAACATTTTGTCATGCGACGAAAAAGCATAACTTTGCAGATACAAAAGATTTCATTTTGTTAAACCTTATAACATTACGACGTATGAACATCAGTCAAATCATGGCTTCCCTGGAAGCCAAACATCCAGGTGAATCGGAATATTTGCAAGCCGTAAAGGAAGTTCTGCTCTCCATCGAGCCTGTTTACAACCAGCATCCGGAATTCGAAAAGGCAAAAATCATTGAACGCCTGGTAGAACCGGACCGTATCTTTACATTCCGTGTGACATGGGTAGACGACAAAGGTGAAGTACAAACAAATCTAGGTTATCGCGTACAATTCAACAACGCCATAGGCCCTTATAAAGGAGGTATCCGTTTCCACGCTTCCGTCAATCTTTCTATCCTGAAATTCCTCGGATTTGAACAGACTTTCAAGAATGCACTGACCACTCTGCCGATGGGCGGCGGAAAAGGCGGTTCAGACTTCTCTCCACGTGGAAAGAGCAATGCGGAAATCATGCGCTTCTGCCAGGCATTCATGCTGGAACTTTGGCGTCATGTAGGTCCTGATATGGATGTTCCTGCCGGTGACATCGGCGTTGGAGGCCGTGAAGTTGGTTATATGTTCGGAATGTATAAGAAGCTGACCCGCGAATTCACCGGAACCTTCACAGGCAAGGGACTGGAATTCGGAGGCTCTCTGATCCGCCCGGAAGCTACGGGATTCGGAGGACTCTATTTCGTGAAACATATGCTTGACGAAAAGGGTATTGACATCAAAGGCAAGACGGTGGCAATCTCCGGTTTCGGTAACGTAGCATGGGGAGCTGCAACGAAAGCAACCCAGCTGGGAGCCAAAGTGGTTACTATTTCAGGACCTGACGGATACATTTATGATCCGGATGGTATCAGCGGTGAAAAGATTGACTATATGCTGGAACTGCGTGCTTCGGGCAACGATATCGTAGCTCCGTATGCAGAAAAGTTTCCGGGTGCTACTTTTGTTGCCGGAAAACGTCCTTGGGAAGTTAAAGTAGATATCGCTCTTCCGTGTGCAACTCAAAATGAATTGAACGGAGAAGACGCTGCTCAGCTGATTCAGAACAAAGTATTGTGCGTAGGCGAAATTTCCAACATGGGATGTACGCCGGAAGCTATCGACGCATTCATCGAACACAAGATGATGTATGCACCGGGCAAAGCAGTCAATGCAGGTGGTGTAGCAACCTCCGGACTGGAAATGAGTCAGAACGCCATGCATCTGAGCTGGACGGCAGAAGAAGTTGATCAGAAATTACATCAGATCATGCATAATATCCACGAGCAATGCGTTAAATACGGTACAGAGCCTGACGGCTACATCAACTATGTAAAAGGTGCAAATATCGCAGGCTTCATGAAAGTTGCTCATGCAATGATGGCTCAGGGTATTGTATAATCCTTTCTATTTAATATAGTATAGAAGATTCTCGTTTAGTTGTATTTGTATTAATCATAGACGTTGCCTGGCTGTGAGAGCCCGGCAACGTTTTTTTTAGCCTGAAAGGTATCTTTGAATAAGGCTTTGCGTTTTTAAAAGAAAAACGCCTTATGACATGCCCTAAAAGTTACTTTCCCATAAAACCTTCCTGCCTTTTCTGCCTGTTTCTGCTTTCATTGGTTTTCGGATGCTCCAGTGATGAAAGTTTCACTCCGTCGCCATCCATTCTCATTTCGGGCAACCAATACTCCGGCTTCCTGGAATCACGAACCTCCGCCGCAACACTTCCTGCAGGCAGCAGGCTTTCCCTGTTCAGCACCGGAGGGATGGAAGCCGACAACGTTCTCATGACTTACAACGGTACATTCTGGGAAGGAGAGCTGCCCGACGTCTGGAATGAAAATGGAAATGCAGCCGAACTTACCGTTTATACACCTTATATCGACACGGATCCTCAACTTTTTTATGACGGCAAAGGACAGCTGCAAGATATCCTGTACGACCGGCAAAATTGCCGGAAAGGTGACCGGATCAACCTGACGTTTAAACATCTTTTTGCCTGTATCACCTTTCATGTAGCAGCAGGAATCAACCAAACCCTGCAAAACATTACGTTCCGTCCCTCAGTTCTCATAACCGGTCTGAACCATCGGACGGGAGCATTGAGTATGGAAACAACAGAAAATCCGCAGTCGGTCACACTGAACAAAGCCGAAGACGGAAACTATTCACTGATCATTCCTCCCTCAGAACATCTGAAAATAGACATCTGCATACAAACAACTGATGGAAAAAGCTATGAAACATTCATGCCCGAAAGCCATTTCGCCGCAGGTACGTCGTATTCCTGTCGCATTCTTTCGAATGCTGACACACAAGGGATTCATACGGCTGCAGATTTCATCGCCTTTACCCATCTCATCAACGGAGAGGCTTACGAAGGACGTAGTCTGGATGAATTCCGGACCGAAGAAAACGGAAGAAACATCTACAGGCTGTGTGCAGACATTGAATTTACTCCGGAAGAATGCAGTCAGCTGATGGAAATTGGAATCGCATATCGCAATACACAAAAACAATCATCATTTGAAGATATCTTTGACGGACAAGGATATTGCTTATCCAATCTGACTTTAACTACTCCGGAAGAACGAAACCGGTTTGGAGTATTCGGAAGCATCGGAGAAAACGGTATCGTTAGAAACCTGCATATACAGAACTCCTCCATTCACATTTGCGAAAAAACAGGCATAGGCTTCATTGCTGGAGAAAACTGGGGAACAATCACCAATTGCAGCGTTAAAAATGTATCTATCACAGAAACAGCCAATGCAGAAGGAAAAGAAGTTGGAGGCATTGCATCCAATAATTTAGGATATATCGCCAATTGTACCACGGAAGATTTTTACACAGAAGCCTCTGTGGCACACATTGGAGGACTTATTGGAGTAAACCAGGGATTTCTTCTCAACAGTTACAGTGCCAATTGTGATCTGGGAAGCAAAACGCAGGGCATGCTCTGTCACTCATGCAATTCAGGCAATATTTACAATTGTTACTGCATAGGTTTAAAAACCACATGCTATGCATTCTGCTATCAGACAATAAACAAATGTACCATCGAATATTGCTACTACCCCGAAGGCACAACAAGAATCGGGAAAAAGGGATCTGGCACTATTATGAACATAACGTATTATTTCACAGACCAGACATCCTATAAAATAACCAATCTTCTCAATAACTGGATCACCGGACAAGGAGCATCTCTCTTTCCAAATTTGGAATTCCAATCCTGGCAATCCAATGATTCTCCTCCTGCCATTCTGGTTCTATAAGCTGAATTTCCGGGACAGGCCGCCGACCATTGCCGTTCTTGCAGCCTGGAAACATACAGAGATTACTGATCCATCTCTCAAACCCTCGAACGGATCAGGTCCGAACATGAGATAAAGTTTATCGAACATTCTTCAGCTTTTTATCGACTTCCATAAGGAAGTCGATAAATTTCCTAATGAAAGTTGATTGATTTCCATCAGGTAATCAATCAACTTTCTCATGTCAGCTGATCAGAATATCCTTAGTTTTCAAGCGAAATATACGCAAAATTGCTTTGTACAATTGGGACAAAACAACACCGGTCCAAGGTATCCGGCAAGAAAACGACAGCCCGGCGGAGGGCCCGGTTCTGCTTCCAATTTTCACCGGCGGAAGTTTAGAACGTTTTTAATCTGAAGGTTTTATTCGTTTATTCAATGATTTATTGTATTTTTGCCAAAAATCATAGCATTCATACAATATGGACAAAAACAAAAAACTGATTATAGTTATTATCATTCTGGCGGTAATTGCTGGTGGAGTTTCGTTCTTTGCTGTACATGAAGCACAGAAAAATAAGGAAATGAGCGAGTTGTTTGCTGTAGAAAAAGAGGAAATGGAGAATGAATACAGCACCTTTGCCACCCAATATGACGAGCTGCAGATTCAGATCAACAATGACTCTTTGCGGGAAAAACTGGAAAGTGAAAAACTGAAGACCCAACGTCTGCTGGAAGAATTACGTCAGGTCAAGAGCAGCAATGCCGCTGAAATCATGCGTCTGAAGAAGGAATTGAAAACAGTACGTGCCGTATTGCGTACTTATGTCATACAGATTGACTCTCTGAACCGCTTGAATGCAGAACTGACCAAAGAAAATCAGGAAGTCAAGAATAAATATTCGGCAGCAACAGCACAGATCAGCACACTTTCAAAGGAAAAGAAAAGTCTGAACGAAAAAGTCTCGCTTGCAGCACAGCTGGATGCTACCAATATTATCGTCAATCCGATGAACAAACGGGGCAAGACTGCCAGAAAAGTGAAAGACGTCAAAAAGATCTCCATCCAGTTTACAATCGTAAAGAATATTACGGCTGAAACAGGAAACAAGACATTGTATATCCGGATCGCCAAACCGGACAATGATATTCTGACCAAGAGCGAAGCCAATACTTTTGCTTATGAAGACAGAAACATCGGCTACTCCATCAAAAAATACATCGAATACACCGGAGAAGAACAAACCGTTACGGTATACTGGAATGTGGAAGAATTCCTTCCCTCTGGAAATTACAGAGTATACATCTTTGCCGACGGAAATATGATCGGTCAAGGTTCATTCAGCATGAAATAAGATTTCGCATGAAAAGAACTGCTTTTTACCGTCTGATCTATGGAACGGTTATCTCCCTGACATTAATGGCATGTGGAGAAGACCGCTCGGGAGAATATTATGCATTGATTGCCAGCAAAACATGGATTTACGAAACCATGCAGCAGAATTATCTCTTTTATGAAGATATTCCTGCTGAAGAGAGCCTCGACTTTTTCCAGCCTCCGGAGAACTTCCTGAAAAATGCAGCCTCCAGCAGGGATCAGAAAAACGGTACGTTGTTTTCTCACATTGACTCGGTGAATGTCTCCCGCTCCTTAAGCAGCAGCCCTACATTCGGATATGAAGCAGCCCTGATACGGACAGGAAGCGGAGACTACGCCATACGGGTGCTTTACACCCAGCCGGGATCTCCTGCTGAAGAAGCCGGATTAAAAAGAGGAGACTGGATCATTGCAGCCAACAACAAAAAGATAGGAAGCGGAGATTACAGCAAATATGTATCTGCACCGACTCAATCATATACCTTCACTTTAGGCAACTATAACGGAGAAGGATTCGACACTCTGGGAGTTACTGAAATTCCGGCTCCCCGGTATATTGAAGAAACCAACCTGATGAAGACCAGCTTTATCACGGCCGGAAACCGGACTGCTGCCTATATTCTTTACAACAGTTTCGGCGCAGATGATACCGAAACATTGCAGAATATGTTCGTTGAGATAGCTGCCCGCCAGCCCAATGACATCATTCTTGATTTGCGTTACAATCCGGGCGGATATGTCAGCACATCTCAATTGCTGAGTACCTTGCTTGCTCCCCAGAATGCCATGGGACAGACTTTTCTGAACATGACTTACAATGACAAAATTGCAAAAACGGAAAGTTATCTTTTCGAACCTTCGCTCATCCCCGGAGGAACACCTCTCGCCTACGAGAATCTATACATCATAACTTCAAACAATACGGCTTCGGCCTCTGAAATAGTCATAAACTGTCTGCGTCCTTATCTGAAAGAAAGACTTTTGCAGGTTGGTACAGCAACTTTCGGCAAGAATGTGGCACAAAGTTTATTTACCGATGAACAGAGCCCGCAACTGGAGCTGTGGCTGACAACTGCGTATCTCAGCAATGCCGAAGGATTCCAGGATTATTTTGACAACGGACTGCAGCCGGACTATGAACTCGCCGAGAACTATGCAGGAGAACTTGGAGAGCTGGGTACGGCAGAAGACATGTTGCTGGCACCTGTATTCACAAGAATGGCAACAGGAAGCTTCCCTGCCGGAGAAGACACAGCCACAGAGACAACACGTTCCAATCCGAATGTAGAGGTAACCCATTGTTCGATCAGTAAAAAGCCGAAACTGGCAAAGAATAATTTCCATTAAATTTTGGTTGCATTGACACTCTTTTCAACAAAATGCTTGGGAAGTTTGTTAGAATGTCATACATTTGCACTGTTGCATAAGCAACCAAAAGAACACAAAGACCCAATTGGCCATGAAACGAATCTTAAGCCTCATCGTTTTTACTGGCATAGCTATCGGAAGCTATGCACAGCAAGTATTGACTCTCGACAGCTGCAGAACGCTGGCCCTTGCCAACAACAAGGAATTACGCATCTCACAGGAAAAGATCAATGCAGCCCGCTATCAGAAGAAAGCGGCATTCACCAATTTTCTGCCCAAGATTGATGTCATGGGAGCGTATATGCGTACGCAGAAAGAAATCTCTCTGTTAAGTGACGAACAGAAACAGACAATCAGCAACATAGGAACTGCTACCGGAGCACAGCTGCAAGAGGCCTTGCAGCAACTGGGGGCTTCAAACCCGATGCTGGGATCTCTGCTCCAGCCTCTTGCCGGAATGATCCCCGGACTCAGTGCCGGACTTAATGGCATAGGACAAGGTATCGTGGATGCTTTTCGAACGGATACCCGAAACATGACATTAGGAACCGCCACACTGACGCAGCCGCTGTTCATGGGAGGAAAGATCATCGCCTACAACAAGATCACCAAATATGCAGAACAGCTGGCCCAATCACAACATGCCACAGGCATGCAGGATCTGATTCTAAACACAGATCAGGCTTATTGGCAGGTCATTTCTCTGGTCAATAAGAAAAAACTGGCTGAAAGTTACGTTGAACTGGTCCGCAAGCTGGATTCAGATGTAGAAAAGATGGTGGCAGAAGGAGTTGCAACCCAGGCGGACGGACTGAGCGTCAAAGTAAAAGTCAATGAAGCAGAAATGACTCTGACACAGGTGGAAAACGGCCTGAGTCTTTCCAAAATGGTGCTTTGCCAGTTATGCGGTCTGCCTTTAGACAGTGAAATAAGACTGGCAGATGAACAAATGGAGAACCTCAGCCTGCCCAACGTATATACGGAGAGCAATGTAAATACGGCCCTGGCCAACCGGGAAGAATTGCGCAGCCTGGAACTGGCTTCACAGATCTATCGGCAAAAGGTCAATGTAGTCAGAGCAGACTTTCTTCCGTCTGTTGCATTCACCGCCAATTATCTGGTCACCAATCCTTCATTAATAAACGGATTTGAAAACAAGTTCCGCGGAATGTGGGCTGCCGGAGTTGTTGTCAAGATTCCGGTATTCCACTGGGGAGAAGGTATCTATAAGGTAAGAGCAGCCAAAGCCGAAGCCAACATTGCCCGCTATCAGCTGGAAGACGTCAGAGAGAAAGTCGAGCTTCAGGTTACTCAAAGTTCATACAAAGTAAACGAAGCGTCCAAGCGTCTGATTATGGCCGAGAAAAACATGGATAAAGCCAATGAGAACCTGCGTTACGCCAATCTCGGCTTCAAGGAAGGAGTAATTTCCACCAGTAACGTACTGGAAGCACAAACAGCTTGGCTGTCAGCTCAATCAGGAAAGATTGATGCTCAGATCGATTTAAAAATGAGTGAAGTATATTTAAACAAATCAATGGGAACTTTAAAATAACAAACAGATATGGCTGAAAAAACTCAACGCAACAATGTTTTGCTGGCTTTCATTACTTTAGTGGCCGTAGTTGCCGTAGTCAGCGCAATAGGCTTCTTTACGTTAGGAACTGAACCGGAAGTCATCCAGGGCCAGGCAGAAGCGACTGAATACCGGGTATCCAGTAAAGTACCGGGCCGGATCTTAAAATATTTCGTATCGGAAGGCGACCAGGTGAAAGCCGGTGACACACTGGCAATTCTGGAAGCTCCGGACGTCATGGCTAAACTTTCGCAGGCACAGGCTGCGGAACAGGCAGCGCAGGCACTTAACGAAAAAGCAATCAGAGGCACACGTGCCGAACAGTTGCAGGCTGCCTTTGAAATGTGGCAAAAGGCCAAAGCTGGTCTGGAGATTGCTGAAAAATCCTACAACCGCGTCAACCGTCTGTTTGAACAGGGAGTCATGACTGCCCAGAAACGCGATGAAGCCAAGGCACAATATGATGCCATGGCGGCAACCGAACGTGCAGCTCATGCTCAATACACAATGGCCAAGAATGGAGCACAACGGGAAGATAAAGCCATGGCGGCAGCACAGGTGGAACGCGCCAAAGGAGCCGTTGCCGAAGTGGCTTCCTATATTGCCGAAACCTATCTGCTGGCTTCTGCTGATGGAGAAGTAACCGAAGTGTTTCCCAAAGAAGGAGAACTGGTGGGAACCGGAGCTCCGATTATGAATATAGCCCGCCTGAACGAAATGTGGGTTACATTTAATGTCCGTGAAGATTTCCTGAAGCAATTCTCCGTCGGAGGTGAAATCAAGGCTTATATCCCTGCCCTGGAAAAAGAAGCAACCTTTAAGGTTACTTATATGAAAGATCTGGGAACGTATGCTGCCTGGAAGGCAACCAAGACAACCGGACAGTATGATCTGAAAACATTCGAAGTGAAAGCCAAGCCCGTACAAGCTGTTGAAAACCTGAGACCTGGTATGTCAGCAATCTGCACGATCAATAAATAAACAGGAAATTATGTGTCTGCTCAATATTGCCAAACGAGAAGTTCTGCGCATCGCCGTCCGGCCGCTGTATCTGTTTTGCATGATTATTGCGCCGGTATTCTGTTATCTGTTCTTCACCACCCTGATGGCGAACGGACTGCCGACAGACCTGCCTGCCGGTGTTGTGGATCTGGACAATACTTCTACCACGCGAAATATTATCCGGAATCTGGATGCCTTTCAGCAGACACATATCGTAGCACACTATCCCAGTGTCATGGAAGCCCGAAAAGCTATCCAGCGGGGTGAAATTTATTCTTTTTATTATATTCCCGAAGGAACTACAGAAGCAACCCTGGCCAGCCGGCAGCCTAAAGTTTCCTTTTATGTCAATTATTCCTATCTAATTGCCGGCTCATTGCTTTACAAGGATCAGCGGACCATTTCCGAACTGGCAGCCGGAGCTGTCGGACGGGCAACCTTGTATGCAAAGGGAGCTACGGAAGACCAGGCCATGGCCTTTCTGCAACCGATAGTCATAGATACTCACGCGCTGAATAATCCATGGCTTAACTATTCGGTTTATCTCTGCAACACGCTGTTTCCGGGTATTTTAATGTTACTTATATTCCTGACCACCATTTATACCCTGGGAGAAGAAGTGAAAAACGGAACAGGCAGAGAACTGATGCATTTAGCTGATAATTCGATCACCAAAGTACTGATCGGGAAGCTGCTTCCACATACCCTTGTTTTCTTTGTCATTGCAGTATTCTATAATGTATATCTATATGGATATTTACATTATCCCTGCCACAGCGGAATCTTTCCGATGTTATTGGCCGGACTTTTACTGGTACTCTCCTCACAGGCCTTCGGTGTATTCCTTTTCGGCCTGTTCGGATCTTTCCGTCTGGCCTTGAGTGCCGCCTCTTTATGGGGAGTCATTTCGTTCTCCATTTCCGGATTTACATTTCCGGTTATGGCCATGCATCCGACCCTGCAGGCATTGTGTGTCCTGTTTCCTCTGCGGCATTATTACCTGCTTTATGTCAATTTTGCTTTGAACGGCTATCCGCTGATCTACGCATGGCAGGCAGTAGTAGCCTTACTTGTATTCCTGCTTCTTCCTTTCCTGGTATTAAAGAAACTGCGGACTATTCTGCTGCAATATGTTTATGTCCCCTAATAACACGATAACCTCATGAAAGAACGTTCATTCTCAGATATTATCCGAAACGGCCTGGCTGGATTATTCCACATCTTTGCCAAAGAACTGAAAGCCACGGTACGCGATGAAGGAGTACTCATCTTTTTCCTGCTGGTACCTCTTGCCTATCCGCTGGTGTATGCTTTCATTTATACCAACGAAGTGGTACGTGAAGTTCCTGCCGCAGTTGTGGATGACAACAACTCTACACTTAGCCGGAAATATTTACGGTTAATGGATGCAAGTGCCGATGTGCAGATCCAGTCTTATTGCGCAGACATGGAAGAAGCTAAAAGTCTTATGAAAGAAAAAAAGGTATATGGTGTTATCCATATTCCAGAGAGTTTCAGCCGGGACATATCTCAAGGTCGTCAGACTCAGGTCAATATTTATTGTGATATGAGTGGTATGCTGTATTACAAAGCCATTCTGCTATCAGCGACCAATGCCTCTTTAACTGTCAATGAACAAATAAAAATCCAACGGATGGGAAATACAACCCAGCGGCAGGATGAGGTCAGCACGGCTCCTATTGAATATGAAGATATCTCTCTATTCAATCCACAGGACGGGTTTGCCAGCTTTCTGATTCCGGCCGTACTGATGCTGATTCTGCAACAGACTTTGCTGCTGGGAATCGGTATGTCTGCCGGAACGGCCCGGGAAACCAACCGCTTCAAAGATCTGGTACCGATCGGACGCCATTATGAAGGGACATTGCGTATTGTATTTGGCAAGTCTATGGCCTATTTACTGATATACATTGCGATCTCAGCATATGTTTTATGTGCTGTACCGCAAATGTTCAGTCTGGTACAAATTGCCCAGCCTTCGACTTTGATGGCTTTCATCTTCCCTTATCTGCTGGCCTGCATTTTCTTTGCCATGACCTGCTCGATTTTCATCCATCACCGGGAAGCCTGTATGCTGGTCTATGTTTTCACGTCTATCCCGTTACTGTTTATTTCGGGTATTTCCTGGCCGGGAGCAGCAGTTCCATCATTCTGGAAAGTATTTTCCTGGCTGTTTCCCTCAACCTTCGGAATCAATGGATTCGTACAAATCAACAATATGGGAGCGACCTTGCAGGAAGTCTTGCCGGAGTATCGGGCCTTATGGATACAAGCCGGAGTTTATTTTCTGACAACCTGTCTGGTTTACCGCCGGCAAGTCATGCTCAGCCGCCGGCATGCCCTGGAACGTCTCCAGAAGTTAAGAAGCGGAAACGTCAGCCGTCGTTTCATCTTGCCTGTAATGATCAGCATGATCTGTATCAGTATTCAGGCTGCTGTTCCGGGTCCTGCCCAAAACGGCAAGACCGATTATCGCATTACGGTCAAAAAGTCAAACGGTGATCCGCAGCTCGGAGTCTTTTTGAGAATCATGGGACGCACTCAGGAATATACTGGAAATGCTCAGGGAATCATTTCTTTTCAGGAAGAAAGCAGTAACAATATCTTCCGTACGGCAAATCTTTTTTTCACCGATGATAAAAAGACTCCGGTACTGAGCTTCCGGCTGAACGAAGCAGCTCAAGATACCATTATCTATCTGGACAGTCCGGAAGACCGCAGACTGTTCAAACAAAGCGGACAACTGTATTCGATTGAAGGATATGTACTGGACAACCAGGGAAAACCCATTACAGGTGCGGTAGTCAGCATTCAGGGTACTGGAAGAAAAGCCCTGACCGATGAAATCGGACTGTTCCGTCTCGATGCGGATTTCAGCCATCCCATAACGATACGTGCTGACGGTATGGAGAACCTGTCTCTTTCTATACAGCCTTTCTTACAGAATACTTCCGAACCTT
>ERZ1024483.84-NODE-84-length-29891-cov-10.803325_pt1 | contig 29891 bp, 28 predicted proteins | sample MGYA00520799_ERZ1024483 | MGnify/ENA primary metagenome ERZ1024483 (study PRJEB33242, sample SAMEA3444315) | Homo sapiens | biome: Host associated; feature: Gastrointestinal tract; material: Stool | place: Uganda | collected 2011-01-01 ...
GCATCTGACTTTTAATCAGAGGGCCAGGGATTCGAGTTCCCTCGAGCGCACCAAAGGAAAACCCACGATTCACCGTTTCAAATGCGGCTGGATCGTGGGTTTCTTTTTGTTATATCCGCCCGGCGGGGCTTGAAAAGTGCGACAGAAATGCGACAGCTTCAAAGGGGCTTTGTGCGCGTACCGGAGCACCTGCCGGAGGATTTAATTAAAAATGAATGGCGTGGGGGCATCTGGCGGGCTGAGGGGACTCTAAACTGTTCTGAACCCTTATCCCACTATGGGCAGCGTGAAAAACGCCGCCGCACGGTTCAACGTGACACCCGAATACGTCCGCAAGCTCTGTCGAACGGGCAAGATCTGCTATACGGCCATCTCAAGTCGAAAGTAGTTGATCAACATGGACACGCTGGCCCAGTTCTTCGCACAGGGAGAGCCGGTCAGAGAGGATTCGCAGCAGGTCACGAACGGCCTCGTGCTGGACTCAGACATGCTGCTGGATGACCTGATCGACCGCTGGTTTGAGAAATACGCCAACAAGCAGCTGAAGGCCAAGACGCTCTACGATTATAGAAGGATGCGTGGTCGGATCAGTGCCGGACTCGGGCATCTCAAGGTGTCCAAGATCAAACCGGCACACGTGATGGCGTTCTACAACAATCTGGAAGAGAAGGGCGTTTGCCGGGACAGCACCTACACCGCCACGAAAGCCCTTCTGAAGCTGCTCCCGCGTGGAACCCGGGGTGAACTGGCGAAACAGGCCGGGATCGGTCAGGACACCATACGGATGGTCTATGCAGGTAAGAACGTCAGCCGAAAGACGGCGGAAAAGGTGTCCGCTGCAGTGGGACTGGCCTTCTCAAAGGCGTTTGTGGAGCATACCAAAAAGGACGGGAAGCTGAACAACAACAGCGTCATTCGATACCAGGCCATGCTTTCCAGCATCTTTAAGAAAGGGGTCCAGTGGGGATTGATCAACGAAAATCCGTGCTCCTGTGCAGAACACCCCAAAGCCGAGGAAATCGATGTCCGGGTGTTGACCGAGGAAGAGCTCCCAAAGCTGTTGGATGCCCTCTCGGATGCACCGCCGCAGTACAGCGTGATCACTCAGCTGGCCTTGCTGCTTGGTGCCCGGCGGGGTGAGATCTGTGCCCTTCGCTGGTCGGACATTGACTTTGAGAAGGGGACGCTCTCCATCAAGCGGACAGTCCAGTCCATCCCCGGGATAGGCCTTGTGTTCAACACACCGAAAACCAGACGAGGCAAGAGATGCCTGCGCATTGGAGCGGATTGCGTGGAACTGCTGCAGGAGTACCGGCGATACCAAAAAAGCAGAGAGGTTCCGGATCGGCTCAGCGTGGGTGTGCAAGGTCACACTGGAAAATGGCAAAGTGGTGGATAACGATATGCTATTCACGAAATGGAATGGAGAGCCGATGGACCCGGATATCATCTCGTCCTGGTTCCCGAAGTTTCTGGAAGCACACGATCTTCCGGACGTGAACTTTCACAGCCTCCGCCATTCGAATGCAAGCATCCTGATTGCGGCACATGTACCGATCACAACGGTCTCCGGGCGGCTTGGACACGCACAGACATCCACGACGCTGAACTACTATGCATCGGCCATCCAGAGTGCAGATGCGGCTGCAGCGGACGCACTGGAAGGGGTCATCCGGATCCGGGAGAGAGCACATGCGTGAGGGCTTAGTGGTTTTACACCGAACGTTAGTTGTGACTAATCACTGGAAAGGAGGTGGTGCGCTATGGATGCACAAAAGGACCATTCTGGAAAACCAGAGTGGAGAAGAAGAAATTTTCGATAATACAAAAATAAAAGGAGATCTATAAGGTATGAGTAAGAAGAAAACAGTTGGCAGCGCACCAGAGGCTGTAATGGATATGAACCAGTTTAGGACATGGCTTGGACTGAGTGACAGGTTGGCCCGTGAATTGATCAAAGAACCAGATTTCCCTGCAGTGATGATTCATGGCAGATATCGAATTTTTAGAAGCGAGGCGCAGCAGTGGCTGGAAGAGCATTACCCAGTGAATGCACGGTCGGAAGCAATCGCAGAAGTAATGGTAGGAGGAAATGAAAATGATTGATATTGATGCCGCAATCCACGCAGAAGAACCGTATGAGGAAGAAGAGGCAGAAGTCGTTCTGAGTGAGGTCTTGGCCAGAAATCTGGACATGCCAGAGGGATGCATCTGGGCCAGCCGCTATGAAGAAGCGTTCAAAAAAGGCGTGATCCTTACACTGCCGGGAGGTGTGGATTTGCGCATTACACCTACATTGAATTGGGAGGGGCTGCCGGAACTTGCCATCAGCTGCTGTACGCTGGATGATTTGAAGGATCTGTACAGCGGAGCAGGAGAATGGGCTTTGGAAGAAAATGGGATGTTCACGAGCTTTCCGTCATAAAGAAAACCGCCTTTCCTGAGGGTAACAGGAAGGCGGCTATGGAAACGGGAAAATTGTTTGGCGACAGAATTCCCTGCTTTCCATTTTATCAGGTGAAGAAGCATTTTGCAACGAGAATTTTTGTGGTTGAAGGGTGCAGAATCACAGTAGAGATTTAAGCGCATGGTCGGGTGAAGATGCCTGACCATGTGATTTTTTAGAATGGAAGTGATTATCGTGGCAAAGACAAAATGGCCATTCGGGGGATTCTTTCTGAAGCTTCTCGACGAAAAAGAGGGAACGCACCGTTATGAGGACTACCAAAAGGAGCTGGCAGAAAAACCTGTTACGGAAGAGGCAGAAAAAGAACACCGGGAATCTATGCAGGCAGTGAATGCGGAGCTGGAACGACTCGATGCAGAGGCTGAGCAGCGTCGAAGAGATGAGGAAAGGCAGAGACGGGCACGAGAGCTTTCTGAACCGCCGTTTGACTCGGACTTGTTCATTCAGCTAAGCGACTGTCCCCAGAATGAAGACGTGGTACCTGCCGAGAAAGTGGCTGCGCTCGAACAGGAGACGACTTTGGTGGTTGCTGAATCAAAGTAATATGTGTCGGATCTCATCGGAGAGAGTTACAAGCACTGGGAGAATGGCCGTGGGATACTGGATTGCGGAACCGGCCGAGGCAAGAACGAGTTTATCGTCAGGAGACTGGCAGGTTGGCTTGTGGATAGAACACTGAATGGCGAAGGAAAGGAGTCGATTCTCTATCTGTGTCCACTGAATTCGCTTCATGCAGAGATGATCCGCCGCAGACTGAAAGCAGAAATTGACGATATGGGCGAAGAGGCTGCTGCTGAACTACGACTTTATGAGGATGTCCTGAAAGTTCAGACCTATCAGTATATGGAAAAATGCTGCAGGAACAATTCTGAGAAACTGGAAGAGTATTTGCAGGGGTCTAAATACATCGTGGCGGATGAATGCCACTACTTCACAGATTTTGCAACCTATAATATCAACACCTGCCTGTCAATGGAAGAATTGCAGAGAACCGAGAAAGATCATGTGGTGATTTACATGAGCGCAACAGGCGGCCAGATATATGAGATGTTGAATGCCGTCTCCCAGACACCGTCTGACCGAATCTACACACTTCCACAGGATTACCGCCATATCACGCAGATGTACTTCTATGCCAGAGAGAATCTGGTGATGATGCTGAAAGATCTCCCGATGGATGAAAAAGCTGTTGTCTTTGTGTCCAGTGGAGAGGATCTTGTCAGGATGAAGGAACAGTTCGGGGATGCCGCCGGGTACTACTGCTCAGAGAACAATCCCAAATATGGAAAGCAGTTTGACGCACTGGAAAATTGTATCCGGGACAGGAAGCTTCAAAAGAGGTTTGTATTCACGACAAAAGCAATCGGCATGGGAATCGAAATCAAAGACCGTACCGTAAAGCATATCTTTATTGATCAATGGAAACCGACAGATATCGCACAGTCCATGGGTCGCAAACGTCCTTTGGATGCAGAGGATACTTGTACCGTTTACTTCCGTGACTATGATGCAGACTGGTATATGGGGGATTTGAAGAAATTTCAGTCGGTCATTGAGGATGATTTGAAACCTGTGGAAGCATTTCTTGCAGGAGAGGAAGCCTTTGCAGAGTATCGCCAAAGCGGGACGCCGGATAAAATCAACAGAAGCCTGGAAAAATGCAGAGTGATGGAGTGGGACGCATCCCAAGGAGCCTACCGTGTTAATCAGTTGGGAGTCAAACAGTTGAGATATGAGGAGAGTCTGCTGGCGGAGATGATAGCAACATCCTATAAGCAGGCGTTTGTGAAGTATGCAGTAGTAGATTTGAAGCAGGACATCCGAGCGTATCGTATGCCTGTGCTCATGAACTGGCTGAAAGAACACATCAACCAACCGATGCTCAAAGAAGATATGTATACAGGAATTATGAGAACCGGGGTGTTTATGGAGTATAAGGGCAGGGCGATAGGAGTTAACACTCTGAATGAAAAACTCAGGAGCTATGGAGTACAGATTATCAGCGTTAGCATCGGAAAGCATAAGGCTGGAAATAGTGTGAGATGGAAACTGATTGAGATTTAAGAGGACAATTTTTGTACTTTCTCTATATAGAATAGGTACAGTTTTTCTCCCCTGATTAATAAAGAAAATCTTGAGGGGAGGTGATATTGGTGTCGATGGTCATCAAAAAGTATGGCTTCCGAACACGACAATGCCGGTGTCCCGATAAGAACCCTTGGTTGGAAAATCCACATCAGGACGTTTGATAAAGTGCACATTGTATGGTAAGATGAGAGTACAGAAAACAGCAGTGTGTCACCTTCAAGACTGGAGTATCGGGATGACTCTGACATTGGAAAGCTGATGCATGATTTCAACTGTACCAGTGCCTGAGAGAATAACCGGAATGGCCAGTGTATTGTACGATTTGCGTATGATATGCTGGCCTTTTTGTTTGGCGGAAGTCAGAGGCAGTCAGAAGTGGGGTGGGGGTGGTTAAAAATCCGGAGCCGGGGGTCATTCTGGCTGAACGGAAGAGTTGTCTGTTTTCCCCAGACCGGGACAAAAGAGACCATCCCAATAATTGTGTAAAGCTCCGGACAGGACTTTTCGTTTCATCAGATTGTCTTTGACTATTCCGTAAGCGTATCCATACAGATAACCCCAGATTGGCTTTTCATCGGTAGTGCGTCTTCTGATACAACGCCCCTCCCAGCGGCCATCCTTCCGTTTGTGGATTTTTCTCCCCGTTTTGCCATCTGAATGCATCCTTCTGATTGCCCCTTGCCTGACCCCTTATGCATAGACATACCAGTTCTGAATTACCGTAATTTGCACTTGCTGGATGAAATTAGAGAAGATGTCGTGAAAATGCTGGTTTTTATCCCGACAACCCGTGGCAGCGCAGGGTATTTCTATTGAAGTACTGGTAAATTTATGATAAAATAGTGCAAGAATTGACACAAGAACAAAAATAAGCGGTATTTTCCATGATCCAAATGGAGGATACCCCTTGATTGCGGCATGGGGGTGAATGTGTGGCATTGCGGCTGTTTGAGCATAATGAGAGAGCTTATCAGGCTGCGATTGAGATGATGGAGCAGTATGGCAAGGCGGCCATCATTCATCCAACCGGTACCGGCAAGAGCTATATTGCGTTCAAACTCATCGAGGAGCATCCGAATGCAGTCATTTTCTGGTTGTCTCCCAGGGAGTGTATCTTCAAAACGCAGACAGGAACTCAATTGGTAAAAATCGCTGCACAGGAATCTTCCTTATTATATAAGCGGAATAAAAACGTGTGAGGAAAAATGGTGAATTTAGAAGAAACGAAGTATCATGTGGATTTTGGTGAATATTATGTTCAGATGACGGATAAACAAAAGCGTTATCTTGCAATGCGTTCTATTTTGGATCGGGTTCTGGCAGGAATTGCCCTGATAATACTTTCGCCGTTGTTTCTGGCCGTTAGCATTGCACAAAAAATCAGTGCACCGGATGAGCCGATTTTCTTTTTGCAGAAGCGTGTGGGGAAAAATGCACATTGCTTCAACATCATTAAATTCAGGACAATGAAAAGCTCTGCACCCAAAAACGTGGCGACAGGCGAATTGGCTGACCCACAAATATATATTTCAAGACTTGGACGCTTTCTAAGAGACACCAGCATTGATGAACTTCCACAACTTGCGAATGTGGTCAATGGGGATATGAGCCTGATTGGCCCCCGCCCACTGGTATATACCGAGCGTGAGATTCGTTTTTTGCGTCGATGGTACGGTGTATATCAAGTGACACCGGGCATCACCGGCTGGGCACAGGTCAACGGTCGGGATACCGTGGATATCTATGATAAGGTCTATTATGACCGTGAGTATGTCCAGAATGTCAGCCTGAAGTTTGATCTGAAGGTCATCTGGAAGAGCGTTCTGGTGGTGCTGGGCCGGAAGGGTGTCGTGGATGGTAAGGTTGATCCGGAGTTCCGGAAGGAAAGCATTGTGCTGCTGAAGGAAAGCCAGTTGGTGCAAAAAGAGAGCGAAAGATTGTGCGGGACAGATATGAATGAGGCAGTGATATGAAAATTTTGGTCATTTGTCAGCACTATTGGCCAGAGCCTTATCCGCTGACAGATATTTGTGAAGAACTTGTACGACGTGGGCATAGGGTGGATTTGATAACAGATGTGCCGAACTATCCGATGGGAGAAACCTATCCGGGATATGAAAAAGGACTTCGGCGAGAAGAAAATCATAATGGTGTACATATTATCCGTACATTTACAATCCCACGCAAGCACAATGCGGTTTTCAGGTTGCTGAATTATTACAGCTATGCAATGTCCTCTTCGGCATACGTGAAAAGACTTCCGAGTGACTATGATGTTGTGTTTACCAATCAGACATCTCCCGTTATGATGATCAGTGCGGCATTTTCTTATGCTAAAAAGAATCATAAAAAAGCGGTGATGTACTGTATGGATTTGTGGCCTGCGAGTTTGGCTGCGGGAGGTATCTCAGAAAATTCTCCAATTTATAGGTTCTTTGGAAAAGTTTCGAAAAGACTTTACAACAAGTCGGATCGTATCCTGATCACATCGCAGATGTTTAAAGATTACCTGATGCAGCAGCATGGTGTGGAGGAAAGCAAAATCGAATACTTGCCGCAATATGCGGCAGCACAGTTTGAATTGTTGGAATCTCCGAAGGATGAAAAAGCGACAATTGATTTGATGTTTGCAGGAAATATCGGTGCTGCGCAAAGTTTGGATACAGTACTGAAGGCGGCAGAGCTTCTTCGAAATGAGTCTCAGCTGCGGTGGCATATCATAGGTGATGGCTCTGAGTTAGAGAACCTAAAAAAGATGGCCGACGAAAAAAAAATGGACAACGTTATTTTCTATGGCCGTAAGCCAGCAGAGGAAATGCCCCAATATTATGCGATGGCAGATGCGATGCTTGTAACATTAACAGCAGATCATTTTATTTCGCTGACATTACCTGGAAAGGTCCAGACTTATATGGCGGCAGGAAAACCAATCATTGGTGCGGCTACAGGAGAAATTCTGAATGTAATCAGTGCAGCACAGTGTGGTTACTGTGCAAATGCAGAAGATGCAGAGGGGCTGGCACAGGCAGTTCGAGATTTCATCCGGAATCCTGAGAAAAAGCAGCTTGGAAAAAATGCACGAGCTTACTATGAACGGCATTTTACACGAGAAATGTTTATGGACAGGCTGGAAAAAGAACTAAGCGATTACGCAGGACAGTAGGAGGAAATGAAAATTTGAGAGTTCTATTTATCAACTCTGTCTGTGGTATTGGTAGCACCGGGCGTATCTGTTTGAAGAAAGCGCAGCATTGAATATTAAAAAACTGTTTTGGAGAAATTGGCAAGAATATGGAAAAGGTTAGCGTTATAATTCCAGTGTATAACTCGGAAAAATACATAGAGCAAACGATAAAATCCGTAATTGGGCAAGAATATCCAGATGAAGAAATTATTATTGTGAATGATGGAAGCAAGGATCGCTCAATTGAAGTTGCAAGAAGTATTCTTGAGTATGGAAAACGCCCATATATTATTATAAATCAAAATAATATGGGGTTAGCAACAGCTCGTAACAATGGCTTTAAGAAATCGTCAGGAAGATATGTTTGCTTTATTGATTCTGATGATATCATTTCAAAAGATCATATCTCAAATCTCGTGGAGAGCATTGAAAAAGAGCGCACTGATGTTGCTTTTTGCGATTTCGAGCCAACAACAGAAGAAGAGCGATGGGGAAATCGGTTTGAAGTAGGAGCGGAAGAAAAAATCGATGCAGTTGAGCTGAGAAAAAAATTCAAGGGTAGAGTAGTTAAAATACATGCATGTGCGATGCTTTTTGACAAAAATGTTCTTTCAGAAATGGAGGGACCATTTGCCGAAGGTTTACGCTATGGTGAAGATGCAGATTTTATATGGAGAGTACTTTACCAAAGAAAAAAATTTAGTTATGTTCACTGCAAGTCATATAAATATTTGATTCGCAATAATTCATTAATGACTACATATGATTCGAAAAGAATCAAAAATTTTTTCAATCGTTTTTCGAAAACAATGGATACGTTGAAGAAGCAACATCCAGATGAACAAACATTGCTTCAAGAAGCATATGACAGAGTGGTTTTTGCACAGCTGCGGTCAACAGCTAAGTGTACGACCTATAATGTTTTTGATAAGGCATGCACGGCGATAAACTTTTCATCATCGATCAGTCGATTGAATCATTTTAGTGATTTTAGAGTGCGAATATTAGCAGTCGTGTATCAAATTTGGCCGTGGCTTTTTTGGAAAATACATCAACTATAAAGAGTAAGGAAATAATGAAAAATAAGTATTGTGCATTAGTTGTTTTATATAACCCGGACATACAAACAGTTTCAAATCTGAAATATATTAAAGAAAGCAACCTGCCGCTTATTGCGGTAGATAATACACCCAATCCGAATGTAAACTGTATTGAGATAAAGAAAATCAGCAATCGATATATTACCAATGGAGAGAATATAGGGTTGGCGAGGGCGCTATATTCAGGATGTGAAGAGGCTATCAAAGAAAATTACGATTATGTTCTTACGTTAGATCAAGATACTGTGGTGCCGTTGGATACTATAAAGAAACTTATTGAGCGAGCAGAATTGAGCCAGGACGATAATGTTGCGATTATATGTCCAGAAGTATATGCTTTCAGTAAAGATAATAAAATAGAAAATACCTATCCCGTATATACTTGCGAGCAGGAAGAAGAATGTTCATGGGTGATGACATCGGGTAGCCTCATGAGCCTTATGTGGTATTCAAAAGTGGGAAAATTTGATGAAAAGTTGTTCATTGACCACATAGATATAGATATTGGAATGAAAATCCATGAGTACGGTGGAAAAATTATGCGGCAGCCTGATGCACCTGTCTACCAGCATTTGGGGCATTCGGAAGAGCGTAAATTTTTGTGGAAAACGATTCATCCTATGTTTGACTCACCAATGCGAACGTATTATGTGGCCAGAAATCAATATTACTTGGTCGAAAAATATGGAAGAAAATTCTGGAAGTTTTCGAATGTATCCTATACAAAGATGCTTATAAAAATTGTCTTTTACGAGACCAATAAAATGGATAAATTGAAAATGTTTTTTAGGGGAATTCAGGATGCAAAAAAACATAAATTAGGTGAGTTGGAAGAAGTATGAAAGTTTTATTTATAACGCAAAATCTGGCGCCTTTTCGAATTCTATGGTTGGAATCCTTATCAAGCTGTTCGTCCGCAGAAATCACTGTTGCCTATCTTGGGCAATATGAGGCAAGGACACAAGCGTCTTATAAAAATGTTACATCGAAGTGCCTTACGCTAAAAAATGTTGGGCATAGAATTGGTACGATATGGCTTTATCATTATGGAACGGTTTTAAAATTGGCTGATGAAGCAGATATGGTCATTGTTGATGGATATGGATTTCTGGCTCAAATGATTCTTATCCCTATGTTGAAAAGGCATAAAATCAAGTTTGTCTTATCAGCGGACGGTGGAATTCAACCGGAACATGAGAACAAAATTAAGCATAGCGTTAAGAAGCATTTGATTTCAGCAGCAGATTTTTACTTTAGTACATGTCCAGAGATGGATGCTATTTTAAAGTATTATGGGGCAAACGAGAAAAATATCTTTCGGCATAGGTTTGCGTCAATCAATAGTGCGGAAATTATCAAAGAACCATTAAGCGATGCGGAAAAAAGTGCCCGAAAGAGAAAATTAGGGCTCGAAGATAAGGCCCTGGTCATATCTGTTGGAAAGGATCCAGAAGGAAAAGGATTTGATACGCTTTTATGCGCACTTAAGGCTTTTCCCAGGCAGATGCAATGTTATGTAATTGGTGCATCCGAGGCGGACATGAAAGATTTTTTATCTGGGATAGAGAATGATTGGATACAATATATCCATTGCATCCCGTACATGGATAAAAAACACTTGGCAGAATATTATCAGGCGAGCGATTTATTTGTTTTACCGACACGGCATGATGTCTGGGGATTGGTGATTGGGGAGGCGATGGCAAATGGTGTGTCAGTTATCACAACAGATCAATGTATTGCGGGAATCAACATGCTCCCTGAAAGTCAGATTATTCCTGTTGAAAATGAGAAGGAACTCTCAATTAAAATGCTGGAGTTTTTGAGTGATCCTGAAAAAAGGATGAAGACAGAAATGCAGCAACTGGAAACAATTCGAGAGTATGCCTATGATGTTGCGGCGAGAGAAGACTGGAAGAATCTAATGAAAATTTATAAAATGGTGTGATAGTGATATGGCGGAAATGGTAAGCGTTATTGTCCCGGTATATAATAGCGAAAAGTATCTGGATGCATGTGTTGAGTCGCTATTGAATCAGGTTTATACGAACTTTGAAGTTATTCTAGTGAACGATGGAAGCACTGATAAAAGTGAAGAAATATGTGACAAATGGAAAAAGCGTGATGATCGAATTCGCTGTATCAGTATTATGAATGGCGGACCTTCGAATGCTAAAAATGCAGGAATAAAGCTTGCAAAGGGCGAATATGTTGTATTCTGTGACTCTGATGATATGGTATCGGCATCTTATTTGAATGATATGATGTGTAACACAGAAGGTATGGATCTTGTCGTAACGGGTTATAATATCCAATTTGTTCGAACGGGGGAGAAAATTATAAACCTTCCTCAAAAAGAAAAAAAATATACCCAGGATGAAAGAATTGATGCCGTAAATGAAATGGGAAATGGAGGTATCATCAATGTTGACGTTGGAAAACGATATAAAAAATCATTACTGGAAGAAAACAAAATAACTTTTGATTTTCGCCTTCCGACGGGGGAGGACCTGAAATTTAATTGTGAGTATATTTCAGTGTGCAATAGCATTATGCTAATTAGAAAATCATCGTATGAGTATTTTCGACGTGATATTGGATCACAGGTGAGTAGCTATAAGCCAAATCAATGGGAAATATCTTGTAAATGCTTGGAGTGCGTGGAAAAGCTGTCGGCATGTATTTCAATTGAAGGAAAAGAAAATATGTTCCTTCCGGCTTTTTATCTGGATTATTTATTGGTATGTATCAATAATTTATACCGACCGGAATGTATGTTGGACAGAAGTGAAAAAAAGTGTGAAATAAAAAAAGTATTTAAAACAGCAAGAAATAAAATGGATTTATTGGAAGCAATTCCTAATAAATCTTATGTGCAAAAGATTTTTATCTTTTTTGCAAAAATAAATAGTGCTGAGCTGACGTGGATGAGTTACTCGCTGCTGTTTTGGGGAAGATACAAGTTTGAAAATAGCTATTTGAAAATCAGAAAAAAAATAATCTGATTCGATTTAAGAGGAAAATAAATTGTTGATCAATGGAAAAGTAATCCTTAGATGCGAGTGGATTTTATTGCTTTTTGGAGTGATTTTCTGCTTTATCTTAAATTCTGGAGCACAAATTGCAATACTCGGAATGACACTGATACTTTTCGTGTTAGTATACAAAAAAGCTAAAAGAAGGGACATAGATAGGGTTGCATGGTGGTATTTGTTCCCATTGGCCATCTTATGGGCGGAAAAATCTGGTAGTCAACATTGGATGGCCGCTTTTTTGCGATTTTTTTTGATTGTATCAATAGTCTGTATTGCGCAGCCTGTTTCCCATAAGTCAGCAAGAAAGCTGCTGGAATTCATTGAGGGTGCCGGCCTTCTGTGTGCCATAAGTGTTATCGTGGAATTTTTTTCTCCATCAATTTTCTTTCTAACAATCTATAGGCTCTATAGCCCTGCTGTACAAGAAATGTTGAAAAATCAGGTTACAGCAGGAAGTTACTATTCAGGTTTTGCAACGGAACCTGCTGTTGCAGCCGGAATGATAGTTTTTTCATTCTTTTCTTTGGCAGCGCAGCGGAAGGTGACTTTGGGAAAGGCACTTCTCTTATTTGGCGGCTTGATTTTAACAGGAAAGCGCTCACATCTGATTTTTTTGATTTTGACGTGGATGGCCTATAAAATAGTGATAGCTGCCCCGACTGAGAAGGTAACTAAAATTGCTGAAATGCTTGTGATTGGACTAGCTATGGTAGGAATCCTATTGATGGTAAAAAATTCTATTCATTTTGGTGTACTGGACAGAATTGTAGAAACGCTGGATATTTTTGTCCACTCCGGTGGTAATGATGGATTACTGAATAAGGCGACAAGCGGTAGATATAGTAGCTATAAGGCAGCATGGAAATTTTTTGTACAGAATCCAATTCGAGGAATTGGGTGGGGCGAATTTGGTCGAATCTATTATAATGAATGGCTTGGTACATACCTTACAAATGTTCATAATCTTTGCTTACAACTGTTGTGTGAAAGTGGATTTTTTGGATTAATCTTTTTTGCGATTCCGGCTTGCAAAACGTTAAAAAAATCGATTGGTGAAGTTAAATATGAGACATCAAGTCAAGGAGTTCGGATCTTTTCGCTTTTAATGCAACTTTTCTTTTTGCTTTATAGTATGACAGAAACAAGTCTAGATGTTCCATTTTATTATATGACATATTTTATGGCGGTGTTGCTTGCATGGAAAAGCACAAGCACACAATGATATAAAAATATTACTGAAGAAAAATTAGCTGAGACTGGAGAAACAGCATGGATAATATGTCTTCAAAAGAATACAGTAAGATTGTTGATTTATGTCGAGGAATTGCTGCATTTTTGGTGATTATGGGACACTGTTTCCTTTTGGCGGAAAATCAATATGGGGTGGCTTCTTGGGCTATAGATGTGATATACAGCTTTCATATGCCGCTTTTTATGCTAATTTGTGGATACTTTTCTTATAAAAGCTATAAAAAATATGGAACGAGAACATTTCTGTGTAGGAGAGTCAACTCATTTATTCCTCCGCTGTCGGTATGGGCTTTGCTGCAAACGATGTGGGGAATTATAAGGGGCGAAATCCAAGCAGTAAGTGTTGTGCAGAGCTTCCTGTATAAATTCTTTTCAAACTACTGGTTTATTTGGGCAGTGCTTGTTTTATCTTGCATAGTAGTGGTAGAAGATTTATCTAATAGGACCGTAAAGAATTTGATTTATATTATACTTGGGATAACATGTTTAATCACACCAGATGAAATTATTAATTCGGCAGCTATTAAATTTATGCTTCCGTACTTTATAATTGGATTCAAGGTTGCACAAATGCATATCAACATGGATGAGTTATTTGCAAAAGTATGCGCCAGAAAAGGAAATATCTTTTTGCTAAATGTTTTGTTTGCAATTTTGTGTTTTCTATGGGAGTCGAATTGGAGAATAGATATTGCGGAATTTAGTTTATGTGGACGTGATCCGATAAATCAACTTTCTATTGTTATGGGAAGATTTTTAATAGGTCTTATAAATTCGTGTAACGTCATACTAGATGTTTGTATTTTACATAATTGGCTATTACAAAATATTTCCGAAAGAAAACTTCAAATAATTGAAACTCCATTGCGTTGGAGTGGGAAAAATTCGATGGGATGCTATCTAGTACATTGCTATGTAATAAATTATATTCTTACAAGAGCTCTTTTGAATGTTTCTGAGTATAACTTTTTTGTAATACTGTGTAGCAGCATTGCTGTGTGGGGAATTACCGCAGTAGGGATTATTATGATTGATAAGGTGCATATGAGGCACATTCTTTTGGGAAAATAAGGAAGGAAACATGAATGGAATCACCTGATTATAACCAATATTTTTTGAAATACCAGCGGATTGGTTTTGTATGGTCGATAATGATAGTATATCGGCACGCATTAAACTATTCCGTTTATACGTTGCAAAAGATGTCGATTGTTTGTCTGATTGAAAAAATGGCGTATGAACTAACGGGTTGTGCAACAGTCGGTTTTGCTATTTTGGCAGGATATAATTTTTTTCGAAACTATACGGTTGTAGATGGAATACGAAAAGTGAAAAGTAGATTATATACGCAGGCGATTCCGTACATAATAGCTTCTAGTATAAATTGGCTTTTTTTTGCATCGCTCCCACATGTTCCATATATTGCGAAAAAAATAAATGGTGTTACGTATCCTTTTTCGGTAAAATCATATCTCGACACAATTTTGACCGGTGGAGGAACACCACTTTGGTTTTTAAGAAACTTAATTTTAGCGACAGTAGTTTCCCCTGTGTTGTATTACGTGATTAAAAATTTGTATACAGGCACATTATGCTATGGTATTAGCTTGATTTTGTATGATTTGTTTCCGAAAGATCAGTTTTCAATTCCTTATTTTTTTCTTGGATATTTTTTGGGAGCAATGGTTGCAATACATGAACCATCGTTGGTAGCAAGAACATCTAATAGAATGATTGCTAGAAGTTGGTTTGTGATATTATGTCTCTTGGTGGTTACAGATATGCTCTGGAACTATTCTGAAAATGAGAGAATCCGGTTGATGTTTAGCATTTTGTTGGCATTTTCTTTTTGGCGCTCGAGTGATTTGTGGAACAAGAAAATGCCAACAAGAAAATGCTATTCGGATAGTTTTTTTATTTTTATGTATCATTATATGGTTTTGGAGTCGATGGAAAAGGTTGTATGGATTGTTTTTGGCAATCATGAGTGGGCAGCATTATTTGACTTTGTGGTATGCCCAATAGGGACTATTTGTATCCTTATTAATATGAGTGCATTTGTTCGGAAGAGATTCCCCAAGATCCATTCGCTTCTTTGCGGAGGAAGATAGAAAGAGAGTGCTTTTTTGAAACTTAAAAAATTATATAGTTATTATGCTGGTTTTCCAACCGGTGTAAAAGCATCACTGTGTTTTCTGATTGCGAACGTGCTTCAAAAGGGAATTTCGACTTTGACAACTCCGATTTTCACACGGATAATGTCAAGTGCAGAATATGGTGAATATAGCATTTACATCTCATGGCTTAGCCTATTAACGGTTGTTGTAACGCTATCTCTTTCAAGCGAAGCCGTTTTAATTGGAATAGTAAAGCATTCCAATGACTTGGAAAGATATGTTTCGTCAATGCAAGGACTGTTGACAACTTTAGTCACAGGAGGTATCGGAGTTTATTTAATTGCGAAAACATTCTGGAATAATGTTTTTCACCTTAAAACATTGCAGGTGCTGGCAATATTTTTTAGTATGTGGCTTTCAAGTATCTATGGCTTTTGGAGCCAAAGACAGCGTGCATTTGTTGAATATCGAAAACTAATAGGAGTAGTAATTATTAGAGCAATATTGCATCCATTGGTTGGAATTATCGCAGTTATGATGCCATTGCCAGATGTGGTGAGCGCACGCATATTAGCAGAGGTATTGTTGGATGTCTTGCTTTTTGGCGGTTTTGCAATAGCTCAATGGAAGCATAGCCTTACATACTATTATTATACATATTGGAAAGAAGCAATTCTACTTACGGTACCGTTGCTTCCTCATTATCTTGCTGAAAATATATTGAGTGTCTCAGATCGTGTGATTATAGAAAGAATGGTTGGAGTTAGCGAGGCAGGAATTTATAGTTTATCATATTCAATTTCGATGCTTATGACCATTGTAAGTTCAGCTGTTGTTTCAGTGCTACAACCATTCCTTTTTAAGATATTTAAGAACGAGCGATTTGAAAAAACAAAAGATACTTGTAAAGTGGCATTGTTGCTTGTATTTGTGTGCAATTTTATGTTGATTGCTATTGCACCAGAATTGATTTCTTTTTTTGCACCACCAGAATATGCAGAAGCGAAATTTTTAGTTGTCCCACTGGCAACAAGCGGAGGATTTCTTTTTGTTTACAGTATGTTTTCTTGTGTTGAATTTTATTACGAGAAAACAAAGTACATGACATTGTTTTCTGTGCTATCTGCATTACTTAACATTGTTTTGAATTTTGCGCTCATTCCGAGATTTGGATATGTGGCGGCTGGGTATACTACTTTGATTAGTTATGTTGTGTATGCGTTTATGCATGCATATGCGGCGTATGTTATTCTGAAAAAACAAAACATTAGAATATCAAATATCTTTGACATAAAATCGACGATTGCGGTGTGTTTGCTTATGACTGTTGGTAATGTTGTTCTGTCTGCACTCTATTCTTCACTTCTTTTAAGATGCGGCTGTATTTTAATCGTTGGCTTTATTGTGATAAGATGCCTAATAAAAAATAAGCAGATTATATCATATTTGAGACCTGAAAAAGTAAAAAACACAAAAGATGTAGATACTATAAAAAACTAAGAGAGGAATAGAATATGTCAACATTTAATAACGCAACCCTTATGATTACCGGTGGTACCGGTTCTTTCGGCTCCACCGTACTGAAGCACTTCCTTGACTCTGACCTCAAGGAGATCCGTATCTTCTCCCGCGATGAGAAGAAGCAAGATGATATGCGCCATGAGCTTCAGGCCAAGCACCCAGAAGCTGCCAAGAAGGTCAAGTTCTACATCGGCGATGTCCGCAACCCTCAGTCCATCCGTGACGCTATGCCCGGTGTTGACTACATCTTCCATGCTGCTGCTTTGAAGCAGGTTCCGTCCTGTGAGTTTTTCCCGATGCAGGCTGTTCAGACCAATATCATCGGCACAGACAATGTTCTGCATGCTGCTATCGATGCCGGTGTCAAGCGTGTTGTCTGTCTGTCTACGGATAAGGCAGCTTATCCTATCAATGCCATGGGCATCTCCAAGGCTATGATGGAGCATGTTATCTTTGCAAATGCCCGTGTGGCGGCTGAGCGTGGCGGTACGACCATCTGCTGCACTCGCTACGGTAACGTTATGTGCTCTCGCGGCAGTGTCATCCCACTGTTTATCGACCAGATCAAGGCGGGCAATCCCATCACCATCACGGACCCGAATATGACCCGTTTCCTGATGAATCTGGACGAGGCCGTGGATCTGGTCATGTTTGCCTTCCAGCACGGAAATCCTGGTGACCTGTTTATCCAGAAGTCTGATGCTTCCACCATTGGTGATCTGGCAAAGGCTGTTCAGCAGCTGTTTGGTGACACTGGCACGAACATCATTGGTACCCGTCATGGTGAGAAGCTGTTCGAGACCCTGATGACCCGTGAGGAGCGTCTGCGCAGTGAGGACATGGGGCACTACTTCCGTGTCGCCGCTGACAATCGTGACCTGAACTACGATAAGTTCGTGGTCAAGGGCGAGGTCCATACCATGGCTGATGAGTCTTACACCAGCCACAACACTACTCGTTTGGATGTAGAGGGCACCGTGAAGAAAATCATGACCACTGAGTATGTGCAGAACGAGTTGAAGGGTATTCCCAATGTCTAAGGAAAAGCTCCTGCTGGTCGGTGCTGGTGGCTTCGGCCGGATGGTAGCCGAGCAGGCAATGCTCCAGTATGACTGTGCTTTTGTTGATGACAGACAGCCTGTTGGGACTGAGGTTTGTGGTACTCCTGTTGTTGGTGAGATTGCAAATTTGCCTGAGTTGCGCAAGAGTTATGGTTTGCTTGTGGTTGGCATTGGTAATAACAACTTCCGGGGGCAGGTATATGAGAAAGCTGCGGCAATGGGCTATACTTTCCCGAATATCATTGCACCCAGTGCCTATGTTAGCCCCTACGCCAAACTTGGTAATGGGTGTGTCATTTTGCAGAATGCCTGTGTTCAGAATGGCGCAGTCGTGGGCAATGGTGTGCTGTTGAACGCAGGTGCAGAAGTCCATTGTGATGCGGTCGTGGAAGATTATGCGCTCATTTATGCAAACAGTGTCGTTTGTACTGGTGCAGAAGTTGGCAAGTACGCTCGTATCGGCAGCAATGTGACGGTTTGCAATTCTGCTGTTGTGCCAGATGGCGCAGATATTCCGGACAGCACCGCAGTACATTAAAGAGGTGATAGGATGAACATTCTGGTGACAGGGGCCAAGGGCATGGTGGGAACCGCCCTTGTGAACAACCTGAAAAATATCCGAGACGGAAAAAACAAGACCCGCCCAGAACTGCATATTGATGAAATCTATGAATACGACCTGAATTCGACCCTGGCAGAACTGGACGAATACTGCCAGAAGGCAGACTTTGTGTTCAATCTGGCAGGGGTGAATCGCCCGGAAAACCCGGAAGATTTCATGAGGGGCAATTTTGGATTTGCTTCTGATCTGCTGAACTGCCTGAAAAAGCACAACAACGAGGCAACCATTATGCTCTCCTCCTCCATTCAGGCGACGCTGGCAGGCCGCTTCGGTAACAGTGAGTACGGTCGGAGCAAAAAGGCTGGCGAGGAGCTTTTCTTCCAGTATGCTCAGGAGACTGGGGCAAAAGTGGCGGTCTATCGTTTTCCGAATCTAATGGGACACAGCCGCCCCAAGTACAACAGTGCCGTCAGTACCTTCTGCTGGGCGGTTGCCAATGACGAACCCTTCACTGTCAACGACCGCAGCACCGAGCTGGAGCTGCTGTACATCGATGATCTGGTAGAAGGAATGTTTGACCTGCTGGAAGGCAAGGAGCAGCACTGTGAATTTGATGGTGTGGAAACGGTTCTGAATGCAGACGGCCGCTACTGCTGTGTCCCCGTGACCCACAAGGTCACGCTGGGCGAGATCGTAGACCTACTGCAGGAGTTCAAGGCACAACCTACGACCCTGATGATGCCGAAGATGCCAGATGGCTCCTTTGCCAAGAAGCTGTACTCCTTGTATCTGACCTACCTGCCGACTGACAAGTTCAAGTATGCTTTGAAGATGAATGTGGATAACCGTGGTTCTTTTACGGAGCTGATTCATACGGCTGACTGCGGACAGGTGTCTATTAATATCAGCCGCCCGGGTATCACTAAGGGCCAGCACTGGCACAACAGCAAGTGGGAACTGTTCATTGTGGTGGCTGGGCACGGTTTGATTCAGGAGCGAAACATCAATACCGGCGAAACGGTGGAATTTGAGATCTCTGGGGATAAGATCGAAGCCGTCCACATGATTCCCGGTTGGACGCATAATATCATTAACTTGTCCGAGACGGAAAATCTGGTCACGGTCATGACCTGCAACGAGATCTTTGACCCAAAGCACCCGGATACCTTCTTTGAGCCGGTGTGAGAGGAGAAAAACAATGGCTGATTATAGTAGTGTATCTTTTAAGAATAACGGCAAGTTGAAGCTGCTGATCATCGTAGGCACACGCCCAGAGATCATCCGCTTGGCAGCGGTCATCAACAAGACTCGAAAATACTTTGATGTAATTCTGGCCCATACTGGTCAGAACTACGACTATAACCTGAATGGTGTGTTCTTCCATGATTTGCAGTTGGCCGATCCGGAGGTTTACATGAATGCCGTAGGCGCAGATTTGGGCGAGACGATGGGCAACATCATTGCCGAAAGCTACAAGCTGATGGTCGCCATCCAGCCGGACGCTGTGTTGGTGCTGGGTGATACTAACAGCTGTCTGAGTGTCATCGGTGCAAAGCGGCTGCACATTCCCATCTTCCATATGGAGGCTGGTAACCGCTGCAAGGATGAGTGCCTGCCCGAGGAGACCAATCGCCGCATCGTGGACATCATCTCCGATGTGAACATGGCCTATTCCGAGCACGCCCGCCGTTATTTGGCCGATACGGGTCTGCCCAAAGAGCGCACCTATGTGACGGGTTCCCCGATGGCCGAGGTTCTGCACCGGAATCTGGACAAAATCGAGGCATCCGATATCCACGCCCGTCTGGGATTGGAAAAGGGTAAATATATTCTGCTTTCTGCCCATCGGGAAGAAAATATCGACACCGAGAAAAACTTCAATTCGCTGTTCACTGCAATCAATAAAATGGCAGAAAAGTATGATATGCCGATTCTGTACTCCTGCCATCCCCGCAGCCGGAAGCGTCTGGAACAGAGTGGCTTCCAGCTGGACAAACGTGTGATCCAGCATGAGCCTTTGGGCTTCCATGACTACAACTGCCTGCAGATGAACGCCTTCTGTGTGGTATCCGATAGTGGGACTCTGCCGGAGGAGAGCAGCTTCTTCACCAGCGTGGGGCACCCGTTCCCGGCGGTGTGTATTCGTACCAGTACTGAGCGTCCGGAAGCACTGGATAAGGGGGATTTCATCCTTGCCGGTATTGACGGTGACCATCTGCTGCAGGCTGTGGATGTGGCGGTCGAGATGAACAGGAATCGTGATTTGGGCATTCCTGTGCCGGACTATGTGGATGAGAACGTGTCTGATAAAGTCGTGAAAATCATCCAGAGCTATACTGGCGTGGTCAATAAAATGGTGTGGAGAAAATATTAATAGAGGCTGATTTGATGTACGCAAGCCATGATCTAGGGTGAAGAAGTAAAAAAAGTTTTATATCAAGCAATAATTCCTGCCCCTCCCCACCACCATCTCCAAACTCTCTCCGGCGAAATTTTGATGGGCGCAACATCCTGAAATAGGGCAGGGAAGCCACCTGAGATCACTCTTTCTGTGACAGAAAAGAACGAGTGATCCCATTCTTCTGAAATTATGGGAACGGAACCCTTGTTTATTTTGGCTGATGAAAAAGGTACCAGTTATAGTTCTGCAAAATAGTGCGACAAAAATGTGACAACTCGAAAATACATGAGAAGCTGATACAAGGCACAATTACACAAAACTATCGTTAAATCGTGCATTTTGAAACGAATTTGGGCGCAAAAATCCATCAAAGTAAGCTCTTTTAATCAGAGGGCCAGGGATTCGAGTTCCCTCGAGCGCACCAAAAGGACGATAAATCGTTGAAAGAAACGGTTTGTCGTCTTTTTTGTTTTATACGGGCTTTTGGGGCTTGTACCTATGATTTTTTCAAAAAATTCAGAGGTCAGAGGTACAAAAATGAAGAAGATTCAGAAGAATGCAGCCCGGTTTGATAATCTAAAGCAAGATTTTTTGGATGATAAGAAGTATTCTGGCACGGCAGAAGCCACATTGAACGGCTATCGGTATGATATTACACGGTTTTTGAAGTTCCTGTCAGATGAACAGTTAGCCGTGAATGAGGCAGGATTCAAGCGGTATGTTATCCACTTGACGGATAGCGGAATGACCGCAAACAGCGTCAACCACTATATCCGTTCGGTGAAAGTGTTCCTTTACTGGTGCATGGAGCAGGACGAAATAGCACCATTCAAAATCAAGATGATAAAGGAACAAGAAACCATTAAGGACGTTTACACGCAGGAAGAACTTTGTGCACTGATTCAGCCGCCGAAACGTGAGGACAGCTTTGTTATCTGGCGCAGTTGGGCTATCATCAACTTTATTTTGGGAACAGCAGCACGAGAAGCAACAGTCTGTGAAATGCAGATCCACTTTACCGTTTTATAGCAATTCAACTTCTTTATGCAACAGCAACAGCATTGAATTGCATATCGCAAATATGCTGTTTGAATGTTTCACTACTTTCTTGCCTGCGATTAAGAAAGCACTTACGATAAACACTCTACGTTGAAAATGCAATCGTACACTGCTATAATAAAATTGTGATATTATCACCAAAAATTCAAGATGCAAAGCGTTTGCGATTGGCAAACATTCGGGAGGAACGCATGGTAACAGGAGCCATTAAAAATAAGGTAGACAAAATCTGGACGGACATCTGGGCAGGCGGCATCACCAATCCGCTGACCGTCATTGAACAGCTGACCTATCTCATGTTCATCCGGTCACTGGACGAGAAAGAACTTGCCACCGAAGATTTTGAAAACATGGCGGGCGAAAAGATGGAGCACATCTTCCCGGCCAGCGCGGCAGGGCAGTCTATGCGGTGGAGCCGCTTCAAGGATAAAGATTCCCGCGAAATTTTCCTGACCATGCAGCAGCGGGTGTTCCCTGCCATCAAAAAGATGAAGTATGGCCGTCTGCCGGACTTTGATGCGAACGGCGAACTGGTGGAGATCGAGGACGACCCCACCCGCCCGGACGAGGGCAACGCCGCCTTTGCGCGGTACATGGACGATGCCATGTTCCTCATTCCCACCCCGCAGGTGCTGCAAAAGATCATCACCGGGCTGGAGGATCTTTACACCCACGACATTGCCGACCTTGATATGCAGGGTGACCTGTACGAGTATATGCTGCTAAAACTGTCCTCGGCAGGGCAGAACGGCCAGTTCCGCACGCCCAAACACATCCGCGACATGATGGTGGAACTGGTGCAGCCCACGCCAGACGACTTCATCTGCGACCCCGCCTGCGGCACGGCGGGCTTTCTGGTGTCCAGTGCACAGTACCTCCGCGCCCACTACGAGGACAGCATGACCCCGGAGCAGTGGCAGCATTTTGCCGGCCCGATGTTCACCGGCTTTGACACGGACCGCACCATGCTGCGCATTTCGGCCATGAACCTGATGCTCCACTCCATCACGAACCCGGAGATCGACTACAAGGACAGCGTGTCGAAGCAAAACTCCATTTGCAGCAAGTACACCGTCTGCCTTGCAAATCCGCCGTTCAAGGGCACTGTGGATGCCGAGAGCATCAACGACGACCTGAAGGCCGTCACCAACACCAAAAAGACGGAGCTTTTGTTCCTTGCGCTCTTCCTGCGGATGCTCAAAACCGGCGGACGCTGCGCCTGCATCGTGCCGGACGGCGTTTTGTTCGGTTCCAGCAAGGCGCACCAGAGCATCCGAAAAGAACTGATTGAAAACCACCAGCTGCGGGCGGTCATTTCCATGCCCTCCGGCGTGTTCAAGCCCTACGCAGGCGTGTCCACGGCGGTGCTGGTGTTTACCAAGACCGGCGCGGGCGGCACCGACAAGGTGTGGTTCTACGATATGAAAGCTGACGGCTTCTCGCTGGACGACAAGCGCACCGAGGTGAAGGAAAACGACATCCCGGACATCATCGCCCGGTTCCAGAACCTTGATGCCGAAACTGACCGCAAGCGCACCGAGCAGAGCTTCTTTGTGCCCAAAGAAGAAATTGCCGCCAACGGGTACGATTTATCCATCAATAAGTACAAGGAGACCGAGTATGTGCCGGTGGAGTACCCCTCGACCACGGAGATCCTTGCCGACCTGCATGAGCTGGAAATGGAGATCACCAAGGGTCTGGCAGAGTTGGAGGAGATGGTGTGATGGCGAAGTTGGGAGAGGTTTGTACTATTGTATCTGGTTCGACACCAAAAACATCTGTTACGTCCTACTGGGATGGCAACATCAAATGGATAACACCTGCTGAATTGAATGAAGATACTTTTTACATTATGGATTCAGTTCGGCGCATTACTGAAGAGGGAAAAGAAAAAACCGGATTGTCTTATCTGCCGACAGGAACAGTCATTTTATCTTCTCGCGCGCCGATTGGCAAAACCGCAATTGCCGGTTGTGAAATGTGTTGCAATCAGGGATTCAAGAACCTTATTTGCTCAGATGCGATTTATAATGAATACCTCTATTTTTTCTTGAAATCAAAAACAGACTATCTCAATTCGTTGGGACGTGGTGCGACTTTTAAAGAAATTTCTAAATCCATCGTTGAAAATATTGAAATCCCGTTACCTGAAGTAAACCAGCAGAAAGAAATTGCAGAAAAATTCAAAAAGTTAGAGCAGTTGATTTCTCTCCGTAAGCAGCAGCTTGCCAAACTGGACGAGCTGGTAAAGGCGCGGTTTGTGGAGATGTTTGGAGACCCGGTAACTAATCCCAAAGGATATGAAAAGTATAAATTAGAAAATCTGGCTAGAAAAATATCAGATGGCGTTCATTCAAAGCCAGATTATACAGAAACCGGAAGGCCATTTCTTTCCGTTGTAAATATAAATAAAGGCGTTATCAATTTTAAAAACTGCAAATATGTTTCAGAAGACGCTTATCAAAAGATGATTAAGTCAACGCATCCAGAGAGAGGAGATGTATTATATACAAAAGTTGGTGCAACGTATGGTATACCCGCGTATGTTGATACTGATATTGCGTTTTGCCTATATGTCAGTGTCTGTTTAATAAAGCCAAAACGAGAAGTGATCAATCCGAGATTCCTCTCACTGTCAATGGAAATGCCGTATGTGAAATATCAAGCGGATAGACGAATCAAAGGAATTGGTGTGCCGGATTTACACTTAAATCAAATTAGTGAGTTTGAAATTCTTTGTCCTCCACTAAAAGAACAAGACATATTTATATATTTTGTCGAACGGTTGGATGGAGAAAAGCGTGTGGTACAGCAGAGCCTTGATAAGCTAGAATTGATGAAAAAGGCACTGATGCAGGAATATTTTGGGTAACTGTGATACTGGATTTCGAATTGGATGCATGAGTGGAGGTGTCAAAGTGAAAAAAGTCGATGATGAAACGATGGCAATACTTCGAGAAAAAGTGGAAAAAGGAGAATTGTCCCCGATTTATGGTATGCCGGGTGCAGTGGAAGCGATGTTCGAGTATGATGAGAAGGTGAAACAACAAAAAGAGTGGATTGAAAAGTATCCGCTGATAAAAACTGGTAAAGTTCCGATTGAAAATTTTGACATCAAACTGATTCCAACACTTTCAAAAAAAGCAAAAGAATACGGATTCACAATTTTATTGATACAGCTAGTCGCAGAACTTGACATTACAAACGAAAGCATTGTTGAATATTGCAATCTCTGGAAAGAAATAAAAGCCAATAGTGGGAGAGTTTGTGTTATTAACAATTACATCCATACAAAAGAAAATTATCTGGGAAAAAGTATTGTACATGATTTGAAGCACTTTGCAGATATGATGATTTCGATTGTGTGGACACTTTCTCAAAAAGATGTTGTTAGGAAATTGGAAATTGATAGCGTAGGAAAGTATTTAAAGAACCCAAAGGCTCTGAACTGCTTTTCTGAATATGTTGATTTTTTGGCTGTACTCAATGAGATGGATAATACACAAAAACACGCAATAACGAATCAGATGAGTTTACTTGCTGGAAGGGATGAGCCATGCTTTTGTTGTATTGACTCAAACCACAATAAAGACATCTGGAATGTTAGCGTAAAAGTGGTCTCTGTGGCACAAACAGTTGAGCACTTTAATGCATTCTATAAATTTTCCATGGATAAGATTTCGGAATTGTGCAATTGAGTTTCAGAAAAGGCACTGATGCAAGAGTATTTTGGGTGACTCCCCCAGTCGCCTGACGGCGACAGCTCCCTCTGGGAGGGAGCCTTTATGTGGTGGTAAGGCAAAAGCCTCCCTCTTAGAGGGAGGTGGCGCGGCGTTAGCCGTGACGGAGGGAGTTCCAGAAAGGAGCGTGTCCAGATGTCATTGCCATATCAAGGAAAATTGATCCCTCGTGCAAAAGAACTGCGCAAGGGCGCAACCAAACAGGAAAATCATCTCTGGTACGATTTTCTGCGCAGCTATCCCGTGCGGTTTCAGCGGCAAAAAACGATTGATGGCTTTATTGCGGATTTCTATTGTCACGTTGCAAGGCTGGTCGTGGAAGTGGACGGTTCACAGCATTATGATGAGCAGGGACTGGCATACGACAAAGAACGCTCCGCCATTTTTGCCGAATATGGTGTGAAGGTGATTCGGTTTTCTAATCTGGAAATAGAGCAGAGCTTTCAAGAAGTTTGCAGTGCAATTGATTTGGAAGTCAGAAAGTGTGTTCAGGAACTGGAAGATACTCCCTCAGTCAAAGCCTAGCGGCTTTGCCAGCTCCCTCTGGGAGGGAGCCTATAACGTAGAGGTAAGGTAAAAGCCTCCCTCTTAGAGGGAGGTGGCACGGCGCAGCCGTGACGGAGGGAGTGGTGGAGACTGGAAGTGCTGGAATTGGTGAAAGAGCACGGATGCAGGAATATTTTGGGTAACTATGGATGGAAAATTGGAATCAGACTCATAGATGGAGGTAATAGAATGAAAATGGTTGATGATGAGATAATAAAAATGCTTCAAGAAAAAGTAGCAAAAGGAGAGCTTCCCCCGATTTATGCTATGCCTGATGCAGTGGAAGCAATGATTGAGCATGACGAGAAGGTGAAGCAGCAAAAAGGATGGATTGAAAAGTATCCTCTGATAAAAACAGGGAAAGTACCGATTGAAAATTTTAATGATAAGGTATTACCCAAATTATCAAAAAAAGCAGTTGATTACGGATTTCAGATTTTACTGATACAGTTGGTAGCTGAACTTGACATTACAAACGAAAACATTGTTGAATATTGTGATCTTTGGAAAGAAATACGAACCAAAAGTGGACGTTTTTTGATTGAAAACAGCTATTTGAACTTTAAAGAAAGCCATCTTGGGAAAAGTATAGTTCATGATTTGAAACATTTTGCTGATATGATGATTTCCATTGTATGGACACTTTCTCAGGAAGACGTTGTCACGAAAGTGGAAATTGATGGCATTGGAAAGTATTTAAAGAATTATAAATCTTGGGGATGTTTTTCCGAATATGTCGATTTTTTGACGGTGCTTAATGAAATGGATAACACACAAAAACATGCAGTAACGAATCAGATGGGGATGCTTATTGGAAGAGATGAGCCTTGTTTTCATTGTATTGACTCGAATCATAATAAAGATATTTGGCATGTTGGTGTGAAAAATGTCTCTGTAGCACAGACGATTGAACAATTTAATTCGTTCTATAAATTCTCTATGGATAAGATTTCGGAATTGTGCAGTTAAGATTAGGATATAGTTCTGTGCGGAATGCTGAAAGGAGGTGGTGAAAATGAACTTCCGGCATGATTTTGCTGAAATGGCAAGAGAAGAGTTTAGAAATCTTGGGATGAGTGTTCCAAAAGAATGGGATGATTATGAAATCTGCATAAAGCTCTTTCAGGTATTGCAACGCCATATAAACTCGAATATTCCATATTACGTACTTTATTCAAAAGAACTTTTGCAGAAACTTCCCTATTTACCGGAGTCAGATAGGCGTGAAATTAAGAGGATTGAATGGTGTTTGCGAAATTGTCAGTCGATAACAGAATATATGAGCAGGGACATCAATACGACGTCGATGAGAAAATCGGATTTCATGCTAAAAAACTGGGAAATTTACCATGTTCATCTTGAGAAAGTTCAAAAGAATAAAAAGTGTACAAATCCGCACTTGTTGTTTTTCCAAATAAAAGGGCAGGTCGCTCATTTTATTGATGTGAAAAAACACCCACAGGGGAGCGACTGGTTTGATAGAGATTTACTAGAGATTGTTTATCAAAATTGGCCTAATCTGTTAGTATATCCGAATGGGCTAAGGCCATGTGAGAACTTACCGGATAATCAAATTTACGAATTGACAAAAAGGTGTGTGGCATTTATACCATTTCATGGGGGAGTGCTATTTCCGACAAGTATGGGAGTGATGTCTTCTGGCGACAGTGGAACAGCAGTACGTGCGATTCAATTTATTTTTAATAGTTTTGCTTTGTGGGAAAAACAAATTGAAAAAGATGAGGAAAATATTCGGGTCGAAATCAATCGTCTCCACCATCCGATGCCAGAAAAGCTGAATTTTTCATTGATTATCGAAGACAATTATTTTGTCGCATATGAGGACTATGCGCAGCTAAAAATAAGAATGTTCGCGATTCCTCGACTTCTTCAAAGTGCAAAATAAAGGAAAGGTGATTATATGTCCAACTTCTCCTATCTCTCCACCCATCCCGAATACTCCCTCTTCGCCAATTCTGCCATCGAGGCCGAGAAAGTGTTCTCCACCTCCCCGGCGATGTGCGCGGTGGGGTGTCGGAAGGCGTTGGAGTTGGCGGTGAAGTGGGTGTATGCGGCAGACAAAACCATCACGATGCCCTACAAGGACAACCTGCAATCCCTGTTGCACGAGCCGAGTTTCCGGTTCGCGGTGGACCGCAACGTGTGGAGCGTGCTGCCCAGCATCGTGAAGGCGGGCAATCTGGCGGTACATACGGGGCATAGTGTGTCGGCGGCGGATGCAGTGTTCAGCCTGCGGGGGCTGTTCGATTTCATCCAGTGGGTGGATTACTGCTACGGCACGGACTATGTGGAGCGCTCCTTTGATGAAACAGCCATCCCCGGCGAAAAGGTAGCGCTGGACGAAAAGAAGATCCGGGAGCAGGAAAGCCTGCTGACCCAGAAAGATGCCGAGTTGGAAGCCTTGCGCAAGCAGGTGGAGAGCCTTTCGGCGGCATACACAGCCAGCAAACAGCAGAACCAGCAGAGCCGCAGTTTCACCGCCGCCGACCTGACCGAGGCCGAGACGCGGCAGAAGATTATCGACATTGACCTCAAGGCCATGGGCTGGAAATTCACCGGGCCGGATGCCGATGTGCGCACCGAGTACGAAGTGGACAACATGAACGGTGTGCTGGGGCAGAAGGGCTATGCGGACTATGTGCTGATGGGCAAGGACGGCTTGCCGCTGGCGGTCATTGAAGCCAAGCGCAGCACCAAAGACCCCAACATCGGGCGCAAGCAGGCTCAGCTTTATGCAGACTGTCTGGAGCAGAAGTTTGGCCGCCGTCCGATGCTGTTTACCACCAACGGCTACACCACCTATTTCTGGGATGAGCAGAGCGGCCCGCAGCGTGCCGTGAGCGGGGTGTTCTGCAAGGACGACTTGCAGAAGCTGATGAATCGCCGCACCGAGAAAAAACCGCTGGACACCATCGAAATTGACGATAAAATCACCGACCGTTACTACCAGAAAAACGCCATCCGGGCTGTCTGCGCCCACATCGCGCAGGGCTTCCGGCGCAATCTGCTGGTCATGGCAACGGGCACAGGCAAGACCCGCACCGCATCCAGCCTGACCGATGTGCTGAGCCGGGGCGGTCATGTGACCAACGTGCTCTTTCTGGCGGACCGCACTGCGCTGGTCAAGCAGGCAAAGGACGACTTCAAAAAGTATCTGCCCGACCAGTCGCTTTGCAACCTGTGCTCCTCCAAGGACGATAAGGCCGCGCGCATCGTGTTTTCCACCTATCCCACCATGCTCAACGCCATCGACAACGCCAAGACCAAGGACGGCGTGCCGCTGTTTTCGCCCGCCCACTTTGACCTCATCATCGTGGACGAGAGCCACCGCAGCATTTTCAAGAAATACCGCGCCATTTTTGATTATTTCGATGCGATTCTGGTGGGTCTGACCGCCACCCCGAAAACCGATGTGGACCGCAATACCTACGACTTTTTCGAGATGGAGCACGGCATCCCCACCTACGCCTACGATTACGACACGGCGGTCTACACCGACCATGTGCTGGTGCCTTACTACAACTACGAGGTCAAGACGAAATTCACAGAAGAGGGCATCCACTACGACCAGCTTTCACCGGAGGATAAGGCGCGCTACGAGGACGATTTTGCCGAGGACGACACCCTGCCCACCTTCATCCCGTCCGAAAAGCTGAATAAGTTTATCTTCAACGCCAACACCGTGGACACGGTGCTGCAAGACCTAATGGAACGGGGCATCCAGACGGCGGGCGGTGA
>ERZ1024483.92-NODE-92-length-28484-cov-10.462345_pt1 | contig 28484 bp, 19 predicted proteins | sample MGYA00520799_ERZ1024483 | MGnify/ENA primary metagenome ERZ1024483 (study PRJEB33242, sample SAMEA3444315) | Homo sapiens | biome: Host associated; feature: Gastrointestinal tract; material: Stool | place: Uganda | collected 2011-01-01 ...
TCAGCAATCTGGCTCGGGGGAAGATCTACGCCTCTACCTGCGCCAGTTGCTGGATGGTGAAAGGATCGGCCTTGGCAAGCTCTCGCTGCTTGCGCTTGTTCTGGTCTTCGTCATAGATGTTCTCGAAGAAAACCGTATTGCGGGATGGGTGCAACGTAACGTCGATTCCGGCTTCACGCATCTTTTCTACAGGTTCTTTCTCTGTAGGGTCCATCGCCGTGATGAGCGAGAAGCTTACATCTTTTGGCAATTGGTTGATGGCGTAGGCAAAATAAAAAGAGGTGCCGCCAGCCATGTAAACCGTACTGTTCGGGGTCACGATCTTATCCTTTGTTACGTGCCCAATACAACAAATATCTTTCATTCTTATTTCATTTTGCGGATGCAAAGGTACTGCAAATTGAGAATAATACAAAAAAAAATGTGAATTATTTTGTTTTGTTCGCATTTTAATGTACCTTTGCATCGAGAAAAAGCAACTTTTAAAATATTATCTCGAATAGATATAAAGAAACATTATGTGGTTTGATAATTTAATCAACGTGCATTCGGCGGTGCAAGGCATCGTCATCCTGTCTTTGATTTGTACTTTGGGTCTTGCCCTCGGCAAGATTCATGTCAAAGGAATCTCCCTTGGCATAGCCTTCGTATTCTTCGTGGGTATTATAGCGGGCCATCTCGGACTCTCTATCGATCAGAACATGCTGGAGTTTGCTGAAAGCTTCGGCCTGACCATGTTTGTGTATGTGCTGGGTCTTTATGTGGGTCCTAACTTCTTCGGTTCGATGCGCCACGAAGGCATTTCGCTCAACCTCTGGAGTCTGGCTGTTATCGTTGTGGGAACTTTATTTTCGCTCGGCTTGTGCTGGATTCTACCTATCAGTCTGCCTGATATGATGGGCATCCTGTGTGGCGCAACAACCAATACGCCTGCCCTTGGTGCTGCCCAGCAGGCGTTGCAGCAGTTGGGCTTGCCTAGCGAAGGAGCGGCTCTGGGCTGCGCCGTTACTTATCCTCTGGGTGTTGTGGGCGTTATCCTGGCGATGATGCTCTTGCGCAAACTCTTTGTGAAACCGGAAGATCTGGAGATTCGCAGTAATGATGATGACGACCATACGTCTATCGGACAATACGTAATCGTGAACCCTGCCTTGAACGGCAATACTATCGCAGAGATTACGATGATGACGCATCGCAAGTTCATCATCTCCCGTGTGTGGAGAGGCGAACAGGTAATTGTTCCTCAGGCTGATACGGTTCTTCATACGAATGATAATGTGCTCGTGGTTACCAATAAGGATGAGGTTTCGGCGATGCAGATTCTCTTCGGAAAGAAGGTGGATAAGGAGTGGAATAATGATAAGGTAGACTGGAATGCGATTGATGCGAAGGTAGAAAGCCGCATTATAGTAGTAACCCGTCCGGGACTCAACGGTAAGCGCCTGGGAAGTCTGCAGATGCGAAATTCCTATGGCGTGAATGTGAGCCGTGTGCTTCGTGGTGATATCCGTCTGCTGGCTACCGATGATCTCCGTCTGCAGTATGGCGACCGCCTGACGGTAGTTGGCGACCCTACGAGTATCGACCATGTAGAGCAGTTCCTGGGTAATGCCGTAAAGACTCTGAACGAGCCGAACCTCGGCGCCATCTTCCTCGGAATCATTCTCGGTCTTGCCGTGGGAACCATTCCTCTGGATATTCCTGGAATGACGGCTCCTGTACGTCTGGGTATTGCCGGCGGTCCTATCGTGATGGGTATTCTGATTGGTGCACTCGGACCTCGTGTGCATTTCATCTCTTATATGACGCGAAGTGCGGGCCTGATGTTGCGAGAACTGGGTCTTGCCCTCTATCTCGGTTGCCTGGGTTTGGCGGCTGGTGGTCAGTTCTTCGAGACGGTAGTCCGTCCGGAAGGTTTGATGTGGGTAGGCATCGGCTTCCTCATCACGGTTGTGCCTGTGGTTATCGTAGGTCTCGTCATTCTGAAGACCAAGAAATACGACTTCGGAAGTATCTGTGGAATCCTCTGTGGAAGTATGGCGAATCCGATGGCTTTGACTTACGCCAACGAGACGCTCGACGGCGATACGCCAAGCATCAGTTATGCTACGGTTTATCCGCTCGGCATGTTTATCAGAGTGGTGATAGCTCAGGTTATCGTGATGTTCTTTGTTTGATGTTGCGATGTTTTCATCTGTTTCTGCGGATTCTGTCATCCGCAGATATGAAGAAAGGCTGGTTTCGGTTAGAAATCAGCCTTTCTTGTTATAGTCATCTTCTTTCCCGTCATCGGGTGCTCAAATGTGATTTCCTCTGCATGAAGATGCAGTCTTGTAGCCGGCTCGTTGCCGTAGAGCGGATCGCCGATGATAGGGGCATTCAGACCTTCCTGATGAGCACAATGCACTCTCAGCTGGTGCGTTCTGCCCGTTTTAGGATAGAGCGCCAGGCGAAGATGGGTATCGTCGATACGCTCTAGAACCTCGTATTCTGTAATGGCTTCCTTGCCCTGTTCGCGGTTTACAATCTGGCGTGGACGGTCTAGGAAATCTGCCATCAGAGGAAGCGAGATGTAGCCTTTTCCGCTTTCTGCTTCTTTCAGAATCCGGTTGCACGATTCCTTGTCTTTTCCGCAAACGATGGCTACGTATTTCTTCTGAACCCGATGATTCAGAAACTCCTTCTGCAGGCGATGATAGGCAAACTCGGTCTTGGCAATAATCATCAGTCCGCTTGTAGCCATGTCCAGACGATGAACGATGAGCGGACCGGTAGCTTCCTGGTACTTCCTGCGCATCAGAGCGTAGACGGAAGGTTGGACTGCATCTTTCCCGGGAACGGAGAGCAATCCTTCGGGTTTATAGATGACAGCCAACTCGCGGTCTTCGTAAAGCGTTTCCACCTTATTATATATAGTAGCCTCGGTCTGTTGGGTTTCAAAGACCTCTTGAGGCAGCATCCAATGTAATATCGGCTTGCATTTTCCGTTGCAGGCAGGATAAAACTGCAGATGATGTCTGATTTCTTCTTTCGGACTCTCTCCCCACCAGAACATCGCCATCTGCAGAGGCTTGTAGCCATGCTGATAAGCGTATTGCAGAAGCTTTGGTTCGCAGCATTCTCCACTTCCGGCAGGTGGAATCTTAACCGCCTCGTCCTTGAAAATCTCCAGCAGATCCTTGCTTTCTCCTTCTGCATTCAGCATCTGGAATTTCTCAAACAGCCATTGCTGAAGCGCTTCTGATAGCTCTTTGCGGAGCTGTTTCGCCTTTTTCAAGTCCTTTTCGTAGTTTTCATATAGCGTTTCGTACGCCGTCTTTTCGTTTATCGACTTTTTCAGCCTCTTCAGTTCTGCCTTCATAAACTGGCTCTCTTTTATCATCGCTTTCTCCTCTTCCTCGCTCAGGGGCGTTCCTGCCGAAAGGGCTTCCTGGCGCCTTGCATCTCGCTTTTCCTTTGCTTCTTTTATCTTTGTCTGATAGTTTGCGATAACTTCCTGGCGCTTTTGCTGCAAATCATCAATCAGGCTTTTCCCCTTTATCAGGGTTTCGTTGGCTTCAATCTGTCTGATTTGCTGGTTCAATTCCGAAATCTCAGCCTCATGTACCTTGAAATATCCGTCGGGTTGAAGATAATCGAATACGGCTGGTACAAAATCTTCCCAGTCGCTTCTGCCGCCAATCTGTCCGCTATAAGCTCTCAGATAGCCAATCTTACTGTTGTCGGCTTCTACGATAAGTACGCCGAACATCTTTCCACGATCTATTTCCTCCCGCCAGTCGTTTCGCTGTGAGAGTTCTTCCTGCAACTCTCTGCATGCTTCGATGCAGAGCGGATGAGGTTCGTAGCTGAATGGATTGTTCATCCTTTCAGGTATATTTTGTGGGTCGATATTTTTAAATAATTGCATTTCCATACTACAAAGGTACACTTTTTATTGCTTTTCTCTTTTTTTTTTATAGAAAAAATGAGTTTTTCTGTTATTTTTTTTGTTTATTTGAATTTTTTGTCGTACTTTCGCAACGGGAACTTAAATTCATTTAAAATAGTCTATCATGGCAAATGAACGGATTAAGATGATAACGATGCAGATAAAGAACGGAGTGTGCCTTCTGTGCATATTCGCTCTTATGCTGTTGCTTGCCGCTTGCTTCTCCCCTCACACCACGCAGGCAGAGGTAAGATCCTTTAGCGTTATCCTGTTACTGGTCATCGGTTTGCTGCTAATGAGCGTGTTGGCTCTCATCGCTTTTCTCCGATACAAAATGTTGCGCAACAAGCAACAGCATCAGGAGGAGATGAACCTGATGATGGCGCTGAAGATGGAGAATGTGCGCAATCGTTTCCCGCCTCACTTCGTGTTTAATGTGCTCAATATCTTTGTCTCTAATCTTCCGAAGGAAGTTGATGTCAAGCCGCTTCATCTCCTGATACAGATACTCCGTTCCTACTTGCTTACATGCGATAAGATGGCGGTAAGTCTGGAGGAAGAATTGCAGATGGTGAAGGGTTACTCTTCCCTTCGCCATGAAACCAATCCGTTCCTTCCGAAACCTCGGTTCCATATAGCCAAGGATGTAGATATGAAGCTGATGCTGCCGTCTATGATTATCCAGATTCCTGTAGAGAATGCCCTGAAGCATGCGTTTGTGGGTATGGAAGAAACTGGTGAGACGCCTTCGCTGGATGTTAATATCTGGGTAGAGGACGCGATGCTCCGGATAGAGGTAACTGACAACGGATGTGGAGAAGCGGGGGCTATTGACAGAAAAAAGAAGAATGGTTTTGCCAGTACGGGGACCGGATTGAGAATCCTGAACAGTACCATCGAAATGCTTAATGCGAGCAACGAACGCAAGATGTTCTTCAAGATGCAGAGCAACAGAGGAATTCCTGGGGAGGAGAATGCTCTGAAGAAAGGAATGCACGTAAGCATCGGAGTACCGGCAGATTATGATTATAATGTCTTTAAGTAGAAAACTTTTCATAAGAATTTAAAACATAATAGTATGCAAGTGATGCAAGATAAAATCAAGGTTGTGATTGTGGATGATGAGCCACAGAGTATCCACAGGTTGCAAAATGATTTGGCAACTCAGGACGATTTTGAGGTGATTGCCACATCTTCTTCTGCAGTTTCGGCTAAGAACCTTGTGATGAGTGTGCAGCCCGATGTACTGTTCATCGATGTAGAAATGCCTGGACAGACGGGCTTGGAGGTATTGCTGTCCTTGAGAGAAGAAATGCCGATGGAACTTATCGTGGTGTTTTACAGCGCCTTTGATAAGTATATGATTGAGGCGCTGAGGGCCTCTGCCTTCGATTTCCTGTTGAAACCTTATCAGCAGGAAGAATTAGAACTGATAGTAGGGCGTATCCGGCAGAAGATGAAGGATGGAAAAGATGGGGATGAAAAAGAGTCTTCTGCAGCTCCTGATTCCTCTTCCTGTCCTTCGGCATCTGCGATGGCTTCTCAGAAGACTCAGGAATTGGCGGGAGTGAATGGCTTGTTGCCAACATCTGCCAAGCGTCTTGCCATTCAGACCATTTCGGGCTTATTGATGCTGAAGCCCGATGATGTGTTCAGTTGTACTTTCGATGAAGCTACTCATCTTTGGCAGTTGAAGTTGTCGAACGGTCAGATTTATAAGTTGAAGAAGCAGGCTACGGCAAAAACCATTCTTTCCATGTCGCCTTCTCTGGCTCAGGTTCGTCAGGATTGCATCATCAATCTCGACTATCTTCTCTGCATCGAGAACTATACGCTCCGCTGCATCTTTTCTCCTCCTTTCGACCAGGAAGAAATTACCGTTTCCCGCCGCTGCTATAAAGCGGTAAAGGATCAGTTGGAGATATTGTAGGAATTAAGGAAATAGGAAATCTGGCGACTTGTACGGTTGAAAGGCTTTCTATTGATAATTGGTGGTAAAAAAAAGAAGAGGGTGTGCAAGATATAATTTATGCACGCCCTCTTCTGGCTCTGGTTTATAGCAGAGGTGTCATATAGAGTGGCAGATATACTATCCCATCTTTTTCCGCTAGGTCTGAGGTGTGAATGACATAAGGAGTCGATAGGTAATTCTTGTACTTTCTGACACACTTTTCCAAAGAAGAGATGGTATAACGATTGGTAGACTTTACCTCTATTGGCGAGATGTTGTGCTTGCTCGTAATCGAAGGCTTCGCTATCAGAAAGTCGATTTCCATTCTGTCTTCTGCCTCACGTGAATAGTTGGAATAGAAAAACAGCTTGTGACCCTTTGCCCTCAACATCTGTGCTACGATATTCTCAACAAGCATCCCCTCGTTTACTTCCAGCTTGTCCATCATCAGTTTCTTGTAAAGTGATTCCTGCATGATTCGATTCTCGTCAAAAGCCATACTGATTAGCAAACCTGTATCTGCCATGTAACATTTCAAACTAGAGTTTTCCAGCTTGAGATTAAGCCCGATGTTTGGCTCTGTTGCTCCATAGCAGATATTTGCAACCATAGCTTCGTTCAGCCAAAAGAAAGCACCCTCGTACTCACGCATTCTGGCTCCAGCCTTTATTTCAGACAGGCGGAATTTCTTCTCGTGTTTCTGAAGTTGGCTTGGAATCAGATCAAAGATGCTTGTCACTCTTACCTCGTTGCCTTCTGCGTATTTCTGAATGTCGTTTCGATAAAGGCTTATTATTGCACGCTTTATTGTATCAACTTTTGTAAAATCGCGAGTCTTTACATAGGTATCTACAGCCTTAGGCATGCCTCCTACTATCATATATTGACGGAATAAGGTCATAGCCTTGCGATGCATGTCGGTACCAAGAGGCTTAAGCTTGGTAAATTGGTTTTTGATGAGTTGCATGATTGCCTCTTCGTCCATAGCCCAAAGATATTCTTCAAAATCCATCGGATACATGTTGATTCTGATTTCTTCGGATGGAATCATGATGTTTTTGACATTCTTGTTGATGGAAACAAGTGAACCAGTTTCAATATAGTCGTATCGTCCATCTTTGACAAGATACTTGATGGCGGCTCTCGCTTCAGGAAATGCCTGTACTTCATCGAAGATGATTAGCGACTTGCGCGCTGTTAACTTTACATTGAAGTAGAGTTGTAAGTACATAAAGAAAGTATCAAGGTCGTATAGGTAGTTCCTGAACAGATCTAATACTTGCTGCATCGTATTGTTGAAGTCTATTAAGATATACGATTCGTATTCGTTCTTGGCAAATTCCTCTACGATATAGCTTTTACCGACACGTCGTGCCCCATCAATGAGCAATGCATTCTGTCCATTGTCGTCTGATTTCCATTTTAATAATTGACTATAGATTTTACGTTTCATAACTTCTTGGTATTCTTGTTGCTGCACGTATCCTAGCTTTGATAGTGCTGAATTTTACACGTTTCCTAGGTTTCGTAGCCTCATATTTTACACGTTTCCTAGGTTTCCGTAGGTGCAAAAATACACATTTCCTAGGATAAGGCAATGCTTTTCCCTGAGAATCTTGTCGTTTTTAATGTTTTTTACGTTAATATCAATGATGGGATTTTCCAAGATAGCGGCAATCCGCATAATATGCTGGCAAACCATTCTAGGGCGGTAAAACTTATTCTTGCAGGCTTTTTGATATTAAATTCATTAGAAAAAGACAATTTTTCTTGGTTTTTCCACGGAAAAAACTTACTTTTGCACCATAATAGAGGAGAATTATAATAAAAAGGTGGAATGATTTGCTTATCACCACAACATTTAAACCCCATTAGTTATGACAGAAGATATTAATATATTGACATTCGATAGCTTTATTCAAAAGATAAAGACTATCAAGGTGTATTGCAGTAATGCCTATAAGGAATACAAGGTGGTAAAGGTTAACAAAACCACGTTGGTACTTAGAGATCAGCGCACCAAGACTGATTTTGAAGTGCCGGCTGCCCAAATATTCTGTGCCATGCATGAACTTGGCATTGAAAACTGTACGGTTCCTAAAATGCGCCAATATGTAGGAACGCATGCAGCACCAGCCTCTGCCGCCCTCATTTTCTGGGCTTTCGGACGAGGACAGGTTCAGGCAGCATTAAAAAAGTTTGCCGATTTGGCGTTCAGGATAATAAGAGAACAGCAAAAACGGAAATAGGAAATCTGGCGACCTGTATGATTGAAAGGCTTTCAATTGATACTTGATGGTGAAAAAGAGAAAAAGGGTGCATCATGGACTTATGACACACCCTCTGCTTATAAAAAACATTAAATTATAGTGTTGCGGAAATAAGGAAATGTTAAATTATGGCAAAGGAAAACTATAGTAAATATGAAATGAATGGGGTACTCAAAGTACTACCATTTAGTCATGTATCACTTCATAAAAGTAATACAAAATGTACCATGTTATTTTTTTATCATTACAAAATAATAAATAATATCGTGATAAAGCATTTATTGTTGACGGTGATAGCTCTGTGCATGGATACTTTTGCCCTTGCCACACCCCCGTATTGCAAAGTGTACACACTTGAGGAACTTGATGTGGTCATCAAGAACAGTAGCGTTTATACTCATAAGTACGAGCAGAGGATTGACGTGTTGAAGCAAAAGCTTCGTAGAGCGAAGAATGATGAGGAAAGATTGGCGGTGTCTCGTGACATCTTCGCCAAATACAAGCCTTTTAAGTTGGATTCTGCATACGTGTATGCGGAACGAAAACTTAGTTTGGCAAAGAAATTGAATGTTTATGAGGACAGTGTCTATTCTGAGTTGGATATTGCGGGTATCTTTACCAAAAGTGGCAACTATTTGGAGGCGAACAGAATACTTTCGGCATTGGATGTCAGTTTGATGTCCAATGATATGCGCCAATACTATTATGGTTTGTATGGCGAACTTTACGATGCACTTCGTCAAACAGCGATAACCTCTATCCAGCGTGAATACTATGAGCGGAGGCGTTTGCTTTACCGAGATTCGCTCAAGAACTTAAATGTCTTGAACACCGATTGGGACAAGGCTGAGTTCTTGATAACGAATCAGAAATATACAGATGCGTTGCATATTCTCCTTGCTTCTTACAAAAAGTTGACGGTGGATGACCGCGAGATGGGATATGTGGCTTATTCTATCTCTAATATTTATCGCCAGATAAATGACAAGGATAAGGAAAAGCAGTATCTCATCATTTCAGCCATGTCTGATTTGAAAAATAGTATCAAGGAGTATGTGTCGCTTCGTCGTCTTGCCACCTTATTATATGAGGAGGGTGATGTAACTCGTGCTTACTTGTATATGAGAAAGTCGATGGAAGATGCTACCTTTTGTAATGCGAAACTACGTATTATTGAGGTTTCTGATGCTTTGCCTATTATAGATAATGCGTATGATGCCATGCGCAAGTCCGAGCGAGCACATATCACCTTAGGATTGATTATCGTGAGCTTCCTCTTGCTGTTGGTGGGGGCTTTGATGATTTATACTCGTAAGCAGTTGCATCGAATCGCCCATGCTCGCCGTGCCTTGGAAGAGTCAAACAAGAGTTTGAATGAGATGAACCAGAAGTTGAATTCTCTCAATACACAATTGACTTCTACCAATGACAAACTGAACGAAGCCAATACGGCTCTGCAAGAGACCAATAGCTCACTCTTCGAGAGTAATAAGATTAAGAATATCTATATCATGGAGTTTATGAACAAGTGTTCGGCTTATATAGATAAGTTGGATGCTTATCGACGTTCACTCAATAAATTGGCTGCCAATGGAGGACTGCAGGAACTCTATAGACGTTTGAAGTCAAGTTCCATCGTGGAGGATGAAATCGAAGAGTTCTTTGAGGACTTCGACCGTATCTTCCTCCGAATCTTTCCAGAGTTTGTTGTGTCCTTCAATGGTTTGATGAAGGAAGACGAGAATATTCAACCCAAGAAGGTCGGCCGACTTAACACAGAGTTACGCATCTATGCCTTGTTGCGTTTGGGTATTGTGGAGAATGAGAAGATTGCTGCTTTCTTGAGATGTTCCAAGCAGACGGTATATTCTTATCGTTCTCGCATCCGTTTACGCTCTCTTTATCCTGAGGATTTTGAAGAAAGAGTAGCTAAAATAGATTAAAATCTCTTTAATATATGCGAAATACCCTTTGGATAGGGTTTGTATTTTTCTCTTGTGCTGAATATCATAAGTGTCTGATATTCAGCACAAGTGTTGTTTGTACATATTTGTATTTTTGGTGTACGGTGTTATAACCTATTAAAAAAAGGCCTATCTTTGCAACCAGCAACGCCGACAAGGCTGTATTTGGAATTTAAAATAACATAACTAACAATTAAAGAACAATTTGAACATGAAGAGATTATTATCTTTCGCTTTCATTGCTTGTGCTGCATTTCTTACGGTAACAGCGCAAGGTGTTGTAAGCAACAATCCTGTGGCTGCAACCAATGCTATCGTGAAATGTGGCAATGTTCGTTTCACCGTGCTTACTCCTGAGATGATACGCATTGAGTATAGTGCAAAGGGTACGTTTGAGGATCAAGCAACATTTACGGTTGTCAATCGTAATTTGGATGTTCCTCAATTTACAAAAACTGAAGACGATACCTATTTATATATAACAACATCCAACTTGAAGTTGAAGTATCGCAAGGGTACAGACCCTCGTACAATACCAGCTTCTTCCACGAACCTTACCATTGCAGTCAACGGTGATGGTGTTCAGTCCGTATGGTATCCAGGTAAGCCAGACCCATTGAACCTGAAGGGAACCTGCCGTACTTTGGATGGACTGATGGGCGATAGCAAGCGTTCAGAGATGGAAAACGGTCTTGTGTCACGTTCTGGTTGGGCAGTGATAGACGACTCTTGGAGTTCCTCTCGTGCAGATGGTGGACGTTCATACGCATTGGTGCCAAGTACGGAAGTTGGATATAGTTGGTGGGCTGACCGTGCAGACAATCATGCAATGGACACTTATTTCTTGGGTTATGGTCACAATTACAAGAAGGCAATAGCCGACTTTACAAAGATAGCAGGTGACATACCTTTGCCTCCAGACTATGTGTTTGGATATTGGTATAGTAAGTATGCCTCTTATTCGGCAGATGATTATCGCAATATCATGAAGGACTTGAAGACGAACAAGATTCCTACTGATGTGATGATTCTCGACATGGATTGGCATTGGAATGGTAATGCTTACAGTGGTTCGGAAGGTCGTGGAGGTTGGACTGGTTGGTCTTGGAATACAAACTTGATTCCAAATGCTACCCAATTACTTTCAGAGATGCACGAACAGAACTTTAAGACTGCTCTCAACTTGCATCCTGCCGATGGAATCAATGAGGTGGAGTCTCCATCTTATTTTGCGGCAATGAAGTCCGAATTGGGTGGCAAGTATCTCAATGATGATAAGAACACCATCAACTGGAGTCTTGATTATACAGATTTTACAAAGTCTTTCTTTAAGAATATCATCCGTGACCATGAAAAAGAAGGCGTAGATTTCTGGTGGATAGATTGGCAACAGCATCTTACGAGTCCATATACCAACTCTTTGAGTGAGACATTCTGGTGCAACCATGTGTTCTATAATGAGGCAGCGAAGCGTACCGGCCATCGTCCTGTCATCTTCCATCGTTGGGGAGGTTTGGGTAGCCATCGTTATCAGATAGGTTTCTCGGGTGATGCCAATATCAGTTATGACGCTTTGGCATTTGAGCCATACTTCACAGCAACGGCTTCTAATGTTGGTTACGGTTATTGGGGACACGACCTGGGAGGTCACATGTATTCAAGTGAAGAACTTGTCAACAATCCTAACCTTGTGTTACGCTGGATTCAGTTTGGCGTGTTTACCCCAATCTTCCGTACTCATGCCACAAGTGATGACCGCATCGAACGTAGAATCTGGAAGTTCTCTAATTTCCCTACCATATTGGAGGCAGTGCGTTTGCGTTATACTTTGTTCCCATACATCTACACGATGGCTCGCAAGACATACGAAACAGGTATCTCTCTTTGCCGTCCACTCTATTATGAGTATCCGGAGGTAGAGGAGGCTTACACATACGATGGAGAGTATTTCTTTGGTGATGACATCTTGGTGGCTCCTATCACGGCTCAAGCAGGGAGTGACGGAAAGACCAATAAGGAAATCTGGTTCCCTGAAGGTAAATGGTGGAGTGCATCTACTCATGAGATGATAGAAGGTCCATGCAAGCGCACAATGACATTTACAGAAGAACAGATACCTTATTTCTTCCGTGAAGGTTCGGTCATTCCTTTCAATCCATCTACAGTGATGAATGTTACGGAACGTCCTGATAACTTGGTGCTCCATGTGGTGGCTGGTGCCAATGGTGAAGGTTCTCTTTATGAGGATGATGGTGACAATGCAGATTATGCTACCGATTATGCCAAGACTTCCTTGAAGCAAGTTTGTGATGGCAACAGAGGTGAATACATCATCTCGGAACGTCAAGGTTCAGTAAGCAAAGCTCCTCAGAACCGTTCTTATGTGATGCACATCTATAATACTTCTGCTCCTATCTCAGCCCAAGTGGATGGTGTGAGTGCGACATTCAGCTATGATGAGGCTACTCATTGCACTACGGTGGAAGTACCTTCGGGAAGTTGTTCGCTGGAACGAAAAGTCGTCGTGGAGTATAGTCCTGCGACTGCAATAGATAAGATAGATTAATTAAGGTTCCTAACCGAAAAGAATATACATTAACTTAAAAGTAAAGCAAATGAAAACATTCCTAAAAAAGACAACCGCACTGTTATGCTTGTGCATGCTGATGCCTCTTACGCTTTTGGCACAGGAAATGCTGAAAGTGCAGGGTACTGTCACTGATGCTTCTGGTGAGCCTCTGATAGGTGTAAATGTAAGGACATCTTCTTCCAAGGCAGGTGCCGTTACAGACATGGATGGTAACTATACCATCGAGGTTTCTCCTAAGGCTACCTTAGTATTCTCATACGTGGGTTTTGAGTCTCTTACCGAGGCGGTAAAGGGACGCAAGAAAATCAATGTTACCATGAAAGAAGATGCTGGTGTGCTCAATGAGGTCGTTGTTATCGGTTACGGTACGATGGACAAGAAAGAGCTTACCTCTGCCATCTCTCACGTAGGTGAGAAAGACTTCCTCACCATCAGTTCCCCTGATGTTTCCATGATGATCCAGGGTAAGGTGTCGGGCGTGAGCATCACCAATACCGCGGTGGGCGACCCAAACAATCAGGCAAGCATCCAGATTCGTGGTGTCTCCTCTCGTGCCGCAGGCAATGGACCTCTGATTGTGATTGACGGTGTGCCAGGTGGCAACCTCACCAACATCAATCCTAATGACATCGCTTCTTTCGACGTATTGAAGGATGGTGCAGCCTCTGCTATCTATGGTACTCGTGGTTCCAATGGTGTCATCTTGGTAACGACCAAGAAGGGAAGCAAGGACGGCAGAACGCACGCTTCTTACTCTACCTCTTATACTTGGAACACGATGGTGAAAGACCTGAAGATGATGAACGCTCAGGATTTCCGTGATGTTCGTCTGGGATGGGGTGACTCTGGCGTTGACCTCGGCGGTAATGTAGATTGGCTTGATGCCGTCAGCCGTACGGGTACTACCATGCAGCATACCCTGACCCTCAGTGGTGGCAATGACAAGAGCAACTATCGTGTGAGTGCCGATTATCGTGATGCCAAGGGTATCGACCTTCGTTCTCGTCGTCAGGAGTATGGCGCTCGTGCCAACATCATGCATACCACCAAGGGTGGACTCTTCACCATTACTGCCAATGTCGCTCCTCGTGTCATCTACAGCGACAAGGCTGATTACAGCGTATTCAAGGATGCTCTTGAGGCTAACCCAACTACTCCTTTGATGGATCCAGATAATCCGATTCGTTATTATAACTTCAAGGGTCAGGTTGTGGGTTCCAATCCTGTGGAGCGTCAACTCTTGGAGACCGATAAGGATGATATTCGTTTGATCGACTGGGATGGTACCGTTAAGTTGAACCTCTTGCCTTTGTTGGCAAAGAATGCATCTGGCAATCATCATCTCTCTACACAGGTGATGTTCGCTGACCATCAATATACTCATGATGCCTCTTGGTTCCGTCCTTCTACCAGCACCATTGCCATCGAAAGTGGTCGCGAAGGTGAGGCTAGTCGTTCTTCCAGCAAGGAGAGCCAGTATGTAGTAGAGTGGCTCAACAACTATAGCGGTAGTTTCGGCAAACACAATGTGAAGGCTATGGCAGGTTACTCTTACCAGTATTCTCAGTATTCTGGTTTGAACGCATCCAACAAGGATTTTCCTAATGATGCTCTGGGTCCAGACAACTTGGGTGCTGGTGAGTTTAATAAGGAAGAAGGTGAGGTAAACATGGGCAGTTACAAGAACGATGCCAAGCTCATCGCTTTCTTCGGTCGTGTAAGCTACGACTTCGCTGGCAAGTATATGTTCACCGCTTCTCTTCGCCACGAGGGCTCCTCTAAGTTTGGTGCTAACCACAAGTGGGGTAACTTCCCAGCTGTATCAGCTGGTTGGCGTATCTCTGAAGAGAAGTTTATGAAGGGCGTCCAGTGGATCAGCGACTTGAAACTTCGTGCCGACTATGGTGTGACGGGTAACCAAAACTTCGATAGCTACAAGTCATTGAATACCATGAATGGATTTGGCTACTATATATATAATGGTAAGTTCTTCCAGGTTTGGGGTCCAGCCAAGAATGTGAACCCTGACTTGATGTGGGAGAAGGGTAAGAACTGGAACGTAGGTATCGACTTCTCTTTGCTCAACAATCGCATCTATGGTTCTTTGAACTACTTCAACCGCAAACAGCAAGACTTGTTGGGTGACTACAAGGTATCTGTTCCTCCATACCTCTTCGACAATACATTCGTCAATGTAGGTACGATGAAGAACTACGGTTTTGAGTTTGACCTCAATTTCCGTCCAGTTACTACCAAGGATTTCTCTTACGACTTCAACCTCATCGGTTCTACCATGCAGAATAAGTTCGTAAGCTTCAGCAACTCCCAGTTTGTAGGTCAGGACTATTATGATGAGGTAGATACTTCTGATCCATATCCTTACTACAACTTGCAGCGCATTGAGAAAGGCGAGTCTATCGGTAACTTTTATATGTGGAGATATGCTGGTCATACAGAGGATGGCGAGTGGTTGGTCTATGACAAGAGCGGTGACATCATCCGTGCTTCCCAAGCAACGGCAGACGACCGTGTGAAGGTGGGCAATGGTTTGCCTAAGTTTACCTTGTCTTCCAGCCAGAACTTCCGCTACCGCAACTTCGACTTGTCGTTGTTCTTCCGTGGTGCGTTTGGATATGACATCTTCAACATCCACGATTTCTATTATGCCAACCGCAACTTCACTGGCAATCGCTTGCAGAAGGCATACGGCAAGAACTTCAAGATTTCAGGCAATGCCAACCCTGTGGTTTGTGATTACTTCTTGGAGAGAGGTGACTACTTGAAGCTCGACATGATTACATTGGGCTATACGCTCAATTTGCAGAAGTGTCGTTTCATCGACCGCATTAGAGTATATGGTACTGTAAAGAACGTGTTCACCCTTACCAAGTTTAGCGGTGTAGATCCTTCTACCTATCAGGTGAACGGACTCACCCCAAGTGGACAAGGTTCTCGTGACTACTATCCATCTACCCGCCAGTTTATCATTGGCTTGAACGTAGATATCTGATAATCATCTAAAAATATAGAAACAATGAAAATATTCAATTATATTGTATCTGCTGCTTTTGGTACACTTGCCATGACAAGTTGTACTGATTTGAGCGAGAAGCTCTACGATCAGGTGGCATCAGAGAACTATTATAATACCAAGAACGATGTGGTCAGAGCCACATTCCGTCCTTTTGAGCATGCTTACTGGAGCATAGAGAGTCGTCATGTGCTCAACGAGCTTACTGCCGACCAACTGATTACTCCTACCCGTGATGGTTGGTGGGATGATGGTGGAAAATGGCGTAGATACCACTATCATGAGTATAATGTAGAGGACGGAGGTGATTGCCAGACCGAATGGAATGGCTGCTTCCAGGGTATCATGCAGAGTTGTAAGGTCATAGAGGACTTAGGTACGCTTTCTTTTGAAAAGTTCGGTTTCTCACAGTCTGAGTTCAACAACCTTACAGCCCAGTGCCGCGTGTTGCGAGCATGGTTCTACCTTCGTTTGCTCGATGGTTTCCGCAATGTGCCATTGGTGACCACAACCACTGGCGCTTCCATGAAGCAAGTGGAGCCTAAGGTAATCTACGATTTCATAGAGAGCGAGTTGAAGGAGTGCTTGCCACTTCTTGTTGAGAAGACAGAGCTTGGAACAAACTCTACCCTTCAAGGTCAGTGGACCAAGGCAGGTGCAGCCGCCTTGTTGGTTCGTCTTTATCTTAATGCCCAAGTATATATCGGCGAGGATCATTATACTGAGTGTGCCCAAGTGGCTCAAGACATCTTGGATGGCAAGTATGGCAAGTATCAAGTAGCAGACCGTTGGGATGCCGCCTTTGACTGGGACAATGATGCTTGTGATGAGGTAATCTTCGGTTTCCCAGGTGCCCCAGGCTATAGCCATTGGCAGTATGATGGCGATACCTATATGTGGACAGTACCTGCACGTGCCAACTATTATCTCAATGATACCAAGAACAAGGCTGGTGGTCATAACACGAAGTATGCAGCTTCTCCAAGCTATGCGCCTAACGGTACGATGTATAAGTACGACTTGGGTATGCCTATCCAGAAATTCAAGAAATATCCAGACGATGAGCGTCTGAAGCTCTATCGCAACTTGGGTAACAGCAAGCGTGAGGGTATGTTCTTGTATGGCTACTTGGAGTATAAGGATGAGAATGGAGCTACCAAGCGTGTAAAGGCACCAGAGGTAGATTATGAGTTGTATATCCGTGATGCTGTGGGCAAGTTCCAGAGCACTCCTCCTACCAAGTGGCTATCTGCAACCTCTTCTACCTTGTGTGATGGTGACCATAACTCAGGTTGGCATTTCGTAAAATATCCTCTTTATAGCGATGATGATGAGCATCAGTTGGAGAGCGATTATACAGAGATTCGTTTGCCAGAGATTATCTACTCGCTCGCAGAGTGCAAACTTCGTCAAGGCAAGCCAGAGGAGGCAGGTAAGTTGCTCAACAGCGTGCGCAAGCGTAATTATCCTGCTGCTGATTATGAGGAGTATCTCTATGCGCCTGAGGGTAATGCCAAGCTTGACCTGGACGAGATGCTCGATGAGTGGGGACGTGAGTTCTTCGCAGAGAGCCGTCGCCGTATCGACCTCATCCGCTATGGCAAGTTCTCTTCTGGTACCTGGTGGGACAAGACTCCAGATGCCGACAAACATACAGAGATTTGGCCTATCATGCGTGATGTCTTGAATGCAAACCATGAGTTGGTTCAGAATCCTGGTTATAATAAGTAAACCATTTTTAATAAGATACAATTATGAAACGAAATATTCAATTGAAGCAATTCAGCCTCAGCTTGTTTATTTTCTCTCTCCTGATGACCTTGTTTACTGGTTGTGATGGCGAGAAAGACTTGAAGATCATTGATGGTAATCTGCCAATTAAGACTTCTACGTTGTTCATGGTGGGTGATGCAACCCCAAATGGATGGAGTATAGACGATCCAACTCCTTTTACCCAAAAGGCAGATGACCCTATGCTCTTTACTTGGGAGGGTACTCTCAATGCTGGAGAAATGAAACTTTGTCTTGTAGCTGGTAGTTATGACAATCCGTTTATCCGTCCAGTCAATGACCAAGAGATAATCTCTAAGTCAAATGTTAGTGGACAGACTTTTGCGATGTGGGCAGGCGCCCCTGATAACAAGTGGAGAGTTACAGATGCTGGTAAATATCGTCTTACGTTTGATATGCGCAATTGGACCATGTCTACCGAATACCTCGGTGAGAAAGAAGAGCCAGCTGTTGAGCCTATATCTTTAGAACACCTGTATATTATCGGAACCGCTACTCCTGGTGGCTGGGACTGGGGACAGGCAACTGAACTTACGAAGAGTTCTGACTACATCTTTGTATACGAAGGAGAATTAAAGACAGGTGAAGTGAAATTTAGTGGCGAAAAAGATTGGGGTGCTTCCTTCATCCACTGCCCTTCAGATGGTGTCAAGATTAACAAGGATGGTGTAGAGGACGAGAAGTTCGAATATTACGCTGGTGGTAACGACAACAAGTGGAGAGTAGAGGTACAGGGCAAGTATCGCTTAACCTTGGATCTTAAGCACTGGACCATCAAGTCAGAGTTCTTGGGTGAGCTTCAGAAAGAAACACAGATCTATATGATAGGTGATGCTACCGCAGGTGGTTGGGCTTGGGACAACGCGCAAGAGTTTACCCAGGATGCATCTAACAAGGATGTATTTACATGGGAAGGTCAACTCACGGAGGGTACATTTAAGATGAGTGAGGAGAAAGATTTCAACGCTCCTTTCTATCGTCCTTCTTCTGCCAATGTCACAGTAGATGCTAGTGGAGTTTCGGCTTCAGATATGGTCTTCACGGCAAGTCCTGACGACCAGTGGAAAGTAACAGAGGCAGGTACTTATCAAATCACCATTGACATCAACAACAAAACGATAAAGGTGGTAAAGAAATAATCAATTAAAGCGATTAGAACAATGAAAAAATCAATATTATTTTCCTTGGCGATAGTTGCCGTTTCTCTGTTTGGCTCTTGTGCCAATGATGTGGAAATGAACTATCCTTCTACTCACAAGCTATCCAACCTTCCTGTAGTGGAAGGTGTCCACGATGGTGTGAAGGCTCCTCTCTATTGGAGTGTATATGAGTATTGCATGTTGCAAAACGCTAAAGGTGTAAGCAACAACGATATGGATCTTACCTCCGACCAATGGAATGAACTTATCGACTATGTGGCCACCCAACTCAAGCCATCAGGCTATGACATGATTTGTACGGATGGTTTCATCCCAATGCTTTCCGAGGATGAGAGCGGTTATATGACCCATTATGGTTCTCAGGCTCTTAAGGACATTGCAGCCAAGTGTAAGGCGAAGGGCTTGAAACTGGGTGTCTATGACAATCCTCTCTGGATTCATGGTCCAAGAGAAACCAAGATAGAGGGCACGGAATATACCTTCAACGACCTCTTCTATAATGGAGAGAATAAGGACAAGTTGTCTCATCCTACTGCCAAGGACATGGATTTCTCTTGGGCTGTAGCCGAGAATCCCGGTTGCAAGGAGTATATCGATGGCTTCTTCAAGCATTACAAGGAGATGGGTGTAGAGTTCATCCGAATGGACTTCCTCTCTTGGTATGAGGATGGACAGGATCGCAACGTCGGTGTCACTGGTCGTGGCTATGGTCGCGAGAGCTATGCGCTCGCCATGCGATACATCGCCGAGTCTGCCAAGAAATATGGTATCTTCACCTCACTTGTGATGCCTCACTTGTATGCCGACGCACAGGTAGAGAGCCTTTATGGTAACATGATTCGTATCGTGGCAGATACAGGTACTGGTGGCTGGTGGCACTGCTCTGCCCAGGACAAGGGTAAGTCTTATCGCACATGGCCTAACTGCATGAATATGTTTGATGGATTTACCTATTGGTCGCATATCAGCGGTCGCAACAAGGTGATTCTCGATGGTGACTTCATTCGCCTCAATACATTCGATACGGATGCAGAGAAGCAGACGGTAGTTTCCTTGCAGTTGATGGCTGGTGGCCCAGTCGCAGCCTCCGACCTGCCATCTACGATTGGCAATGACATGAAGTATTATACCAACGATGAGTTGCTCGCCCTCAACAAGGATGGTTTCGTGGGCAAGCCTCTCAGCGACAAGCTCAACGACAAGAACAATGAGATATGGTATGGACAGATGACCAATGGCGACTATGTGCTTGGTATCTTCAATCGCAATGACAACTCCGACCAAGTGACAGTTGATTTCAGTACGCTTGGCATACAAGGCACCAAACAAATCCGTGACCTTTGGGAGCATGAGGACGAAGGCAGTGGCTCTTCTATCACAGCTACTATTCCTGCTCATGGTTGTAAGATCGTAAGACTCAAGTAAAGTATATAATTTACCTAATTTTGTATCACAATAAATGAAAAGTAAACTGAATAAACTATGTGTAACGTCCCTCTCTCGTCTAGAGGGGCTGTTACCTTACCTTTTGTTAGGTTGCATGATGCTCCTTACTGCAAGTGCATCTGCCCAGAAGGTATCGTCTCCAGATGGTAACCTGAGTGTGGAGTTCTCGCTTACAGGCGATGGCGTTCCAACTTATCAAGTGTCATTCAAGGGAAAACAAGTCATCAAACCCAGTACATTGGGCATTGAGTTGGCTGAGGAGAACTCCTTGATGGATAAATTCCGCATCAACAAGACTTCTACATCTACCTTCGATGAGACATGGCAACCAGTATGGGGTGAGGAGAAAGAGATACGTAACCATTACAACGAACTTTTCGTTGAGATGGAGAAGCCTTCCAATGGTAGGTTTATGAATCTTCGTTTCCGTGTCTATAACGATGGTGTAGGTTTCCGCTATGAGTTCCCACAGCAGAAGTTCCTCCCTTATTTCGTAGTGAAGGCTGAGCATACGCAGTTCGCCATGACAGGCGACCATAAGGCTTGGTGGATTCCTGGCGACTATGATACGCAGGAGTATGACTACACAGAGTCAAAACTCTCAGAAATCAGAGGCTTGCTTAAAGATGCTGTTTGCAGCAATGCTTCGCAGACCATCTTCTCGCCAACAGGTGTGCAGACTTCCCTTCAGATGAAAACCAAGGACGGCATTTACCTCAATATCCATGAGGCTGCCTTGGTAGATTATTCTTGTATGCACTTGAATCTCGATGATAAGAGCTTGATTTTCGAGTCACAGCTTACTCCTGATGCGCAGGGCAACATGGCGCACATGCAGACACCATGCCATACGCCTTGGCGTACCATCATGGTCGTGGATGATGCCCGCAAGGTGTTGGCTTCTCGTTTGATTCTCAACCTCAACGAACCTTGTAAATATACTGATACCTCATGGATCAAGCCTGTGAAGTACATCGGTGTTTGGTGGGAGATGATTGGTGGTGGCAAACAATGGTCATACACCAACGACCTTCCTTCTGTGAAGTTGGGAGAGACTGATTATTCTAAGGTGAAACCTCATGGTCAGCATCCTGCCAATACAGAGAACGTGAAGAAGTACATCGACTTTGCAGCGAAGAATGGCTTCTCTCAGGTGCTTGTGGAAGGTTGGAACATCGGTTGGGAAGACTGGTTTGGTCATAGCAAGGACTATGTGTTCGACTTCCAGACTCCTTATCCAGACTTCGACCTCAATGGGTTGAATGACTATGCTCACTCCAAGGGCATACGTTTGATGATGCACCACGAGACTTCGGCTTCTGTCCGCAACTATGAGCGTCATCTCGAAGCTGCTTACAGCTTGATGGATAAGTATGGCTATAATTCCGTGAAAAGTGGTTATGTAGGTAATATCATCCCACGTGGCGAGCACCACTATGGTCAGTGGCTCAACAACCACTATCTCTATTGTGTGACCGAGGCTGCTAAGCACCATATCATGGTCAATGCGCATGAGGCGACACGTCCTACAGGTCTTTGCCGAACCTATCCTAACTTGATTGGTAATGAGTCGGCACGTGGCACGGAGTATGAATCATTCGCAGGTAACAAGGCATTCCACACCACAGTATTGCCATTTACTCGTTTGCAGGGTGGTCCAATGGATTATACTCCTGGCATCTTGGAGGGTGACATGAACAAGATTGACCCTAATAAGCATCATCATATCAACTCTACATTGGCTCGCCAATTGGCTTTATACGTGACTATGTACAGTCCTCTCCAGATGGCAGCAGACATTCCTGAGAATTACGAGAAGTATGCAGATGCTTTCCAATTCATCAAGGATGTGGCTATCGACTGGGATGAGAGCCGTTACTTGGAGGCTGAGCCTGGTCAGTATATTACAGTTGCTCGTAAGGCTAAGGGCACAGGTAATTGGTTTGTTGGTTGTACTGTAGGTGAGACGGCTCACCTTTCCAACTTGAAACTTGATTTCCTTACCCCAGGCAAGAAGTATGTGGCAACCATCTATGCCGATGGCAAGGATGCAAGTTATAAGGCTAACCAACAGTCATACGTCATTACGAAGCGTGTGGTTACCAATAAATCTGTACTCAAGTTGAAGGCTGGTGCAGGTGGTGGTTATGCCATCAGTATTTTTGAGAAATAATGATGATGAGAAAGTTTATTCTCTTGCGTTTGGGTTGCAAGTATGGCTTTTCTTTGGCTCTGCCATTCGTCTTTGCGATGATGAGCCATGCTGCAACCATCTCTTCACAACTGTCGGTGGAGATGACAACCGACAAGGCTTGTTATACTCCAGGACAGGTTGTGGTGTTCAGTGCAAGTGGCAGTCTGCCAAGCAATGCCTATGTGCGCTACCGCCATGGTGCTATGGTGTTGGAGTCGCATAAGTTGTCGGATGTCATGAGCAACAACCGATGGACATGGACTCCACCTACCACCGACTACCAAGGTTATCTCGTGGAATTGTTTGCCAAGTCGAATGGGACGGAGGTCGTGTTGGGAACAATAGCTGTTGATGTGTCAAGCAACTGGAAGCGTTTCCCACGTTATGGTTTTGTGGCGGATTTCAACAACTATGATGGTAGCATAGACAAGAACGCCAACATCAAGACTGAGATGGCTTATCTCAACCGTCTCCATATCAATGGTGTGCAGTTTCAGGATTGGCAGTGGATGCACCACAAGCCCGTGAAGTTGAATGCTGATGGTTCTCTCACCTCATGGTATCAAGATATCAGTAAACGTTGGGTCGGTGTGGAGTATGTCAAGAATTACATTGCCGAGCAGCATTCGTATAACATGAAGTCCATCTTCTACAACCTTTGCTTTGGTGCATGGAAGAATGCTACCAATGATGGGGTCAAGACCGAGTGGGCTTTGCTGAAGAATAACGCTGGCAATTATGAGCAAGACTATCATGGTTTGCCAGATTCTTGGGCAAGCAACATTTACTTGCAGGTGCCAAGCAATCAAGGGTGGTTGCAGTATATGGTTGAACGTAATGAGGAGGTGTATGACAACTTTGGCTTTGATGGCTTCCAGATAGACCAGTTGGGCTACCGTGGTACCGTGTATGATGCCAATCGCCATGAGGTAGATTTGCCTTCTTCTTATGAGTCTTTCATCCAAGCCATGAAGCAGGCGCATCCCGATAAGTCTTTGGTGATGAATGCTGTCTCAGGCTATGGGGCTGAGCAAATTGTCAGGAATGATATAGACTTCTGTTATAATGAGGTTTGGGGCAATGGCAATGGATATGGTGGCGCATCGGAGGACCAGTTTGCCAATCTCTTTGGTATCATCCAAACTAATGATAAGTATAGCGACCATCAGCATCCGACTGTCTTTGCGGCTTACATCAATTATGATAAAGCAGACAATGGGGGCTCTGGAGATAGGATGGTCAATACGCCAGGAGTCTTGCTTGCCGATGCGGCGATGTTTGCCCTTGGCGGTTCTCATCTTGAGATGGGCGACCACATGTTGACTCGTGAGTATTTCCCCGCAGCACCTTTGGCGATGAGCGATGAGTTGAAGACGGCACTTGTCAGATACTACGACTTCCAGACTGCTTATCAGAACTTGTTGCGTGGTACGACCTCTAAGTCTGCTTATCTGCCTATCATCAGTTCGACTTCAGAACTTACCGTGCAAGCTTGGCCTCCTAAGGAGTACTCGCTGACAACATTCGCCAAGAAGGTAGGTAAGTGTGATGTGTTGCATTTTCTCAACTTCCTCAATACCAACGACCTCTCATGGCGTGACCTTTGGGGTACTCGTGTGAAACCTGAGAAGAAGACCAATATTTCTGTGACGGTGAAATCTACGAGGAAAGTCTCCAAGGTATGGGTGGCAACTCCTGATAGTCATGCAGGGGCGGTGCAGGAACTTCCTTTTACCCAAAACGGCTATGATGTTTCTTTCACGCTTCCTTCATTGGAATACTGGACAATGGCTGTGATGGAAGGTGAGAATGTGGAGGATGGCATCTATATCACGGGAGAGGCTGTGCAACAAGCAGGCAATGCTGCCTACGACTTGGACCATGCAATAGCGATGAACCGAGACGAGGATGGAAAGGTCTTCAAGGCAACCGTCTATCTGAAGGCAAATGAACTATTCAAGTTTGTCAATGCTCCTGATTGGAGAGTCTGCAAGAGTTACAATGCGGAGTATCAAGACTACGAGTTTAACTCTGCGGTCTCTTTGGCGCATCTTTCCACATCAATAAGAAAAGAAGATTATAAGTTTAAGGTAAAAGAAGCAGGATATTATGACATCACCATAGACTTGGATCAGATGCGTATCTATGTGGAGAAAGCAAACGCAGCCTCAGTTACGTTGCCTGTAAAGGATGTGGATGATGATGGAAAGTGGTATGCGGTTAGCGGCGTTGCCGTTACCGCTCCACAAAAAGGTATTTATGTGAAGAAAGGTAAGAAGGTTGTTTTCAAGTAACAGGATATAATTGAAGAAAGTATAAAACTAAAATTATAGGAAAATATGAAAGTAACGATTTTTACACGTTTTTGGATGTGCTGCGTTTTGTTTGCAGCGAGTGTTGTTAATTCTTTGGCAGCTGACCGCTTAGTGATTATCGGAGATGCAGTTTGGGGTGGCTGGTCTATCAGCGATGGCATTATCATGTCGTCTACGAGCAATGATGTTTGGAAAGCTACTACCCATCTTGAGGCAGATAAGGGCTTCAAGTTCTTGACTACAAATGATTTTGGTGGCTTGGAATATCGTGCGGGAGATAGCGATGTGACCTTAGCGGTTAACGAGGCGACAAATCTTGTTTCTTCCGAGGACAATAGTGAGGACAAAAAGTTTATGGTCAGCGAGTCTGCCAACTATAATATTGTTTGTGACCTCGCAAACAAGACTATTACTGTGTCAAAGGCTGATTATCAAGATAATGCTATCAAGTACAATGCGTTGTGGATGGTGGGTAGTGCAACGTCTGGAGGTTGGTCTGTTGATCAGGGTACTCAGCTGAGCCAAGATGCTACTAATCCTTTGGTATATACTGCTACAACTTATTTGAGTACTGGTGAATTTAAGGTTGCAACTAATAAGTACCGTGCTTTTGACCAGGATTTCTTCATGCGCGATGCGAACGATGACTCTAAGGTTGTGCTTGGTGGTGACGATAGCAAGTGGAACATCACGGAAGCTGGTACTTATGACGTAGCATTGAATACTGCCGATATGACAATCTCTATCGTGAAGAATGTACCATCAAGCATTTCTTCTGTTGAGGCAGAGGCAAATGCTCCTGTGGAGTACTTCACTCTTGATGGTAAGCGTGTCAACAACATTTCTGCCAAGGGACTTTATATCAAGCGCCAAGGTGGTAAGGCTGTGAAAGTAGTAGTTGTAGAATAATTTTAACCCTAATTATTTAAGTTTTTCCTCTTTTTATCCCTCACATCCCTCACGTTTTCTCTTTTTAAATATTTAAACGTTTGATGATGAGGTATTTATCTCTCCTGTATAGCGTGATGGATGGACGAAATGTTTACAAAATCCATCACGCTATCTATCACTTATTGCCTTTATCCATCACGTTTTTCTGCTTATCTTCTTGCTGAAAGCGTTTTTTTTATGCACGTGATTCGGGACAAGGATGAAAGTTTTCGGGACAAAGCTTGCATCCGACTTTAAAATTTTGTATCTTTGCAGCAACCAAGTTACATGGGGCGGATGCTCATACCACAGCTGCCCCGTGTTTCTTTGCGGAGAGTTGACAATACAGATTCCACAATGGCAATAACCACTGCGAAACCTAATGTTTAATTTAAATTTTATTTTTTCATGGAATTAAATCTTAATGATCCTGAGTTTATCAAAAGTCTGGTAGATTATCATTGGATGTACTGCTTCAATGCCGATTGTCCTCGGGCAGCAGAATGCATCCGATTCATCTCGGCTAAGTTCAAACCCGATGATGTTACAGCCGGAAATGCTGTTTATCCCGATGCTAACCTCCATGCATCCTGCTCCCATTTCATGCGTGTGTACCAGTTCAAGGCAGCATGGGGATTTTCCCATCTCTACGACCAGGTAAAACATGCTGAAATGCAGACCATCAAGTATCGCGTCATGGATGTTTTGGGCAACCGTACTTCCTATTATCGTGTGCATCGGGGTGAAAAACATCTTACGCCGGAAATGCAGGAGCAGGTGAAGAAGGTCTTTGCTGAATATGGTTATGGGGAACCTGCCTATGACCATTATGCAGAAGAAATCGGATTCATTTACGAATAAAGCAGAATCCCCTGCCGATGTATCGAAAGCGGGAATGCGACGTATCGGTTTGGTTCACAGGATGAAACGGAGCGTTTCTCCGCTTGAAACGAACTGTTTCATGGTATGAAATAAAGTGTTTCTTCATAATATAAACTTTTAAATGACAGACAAATGAAATTTACCATAACACATAGAAATAAAAAGAACCAGCTCCTGGTAAGTACCAAGAGTCTGGAACGCTTTCTGGAGCGCATCGTAAACGATGATGCCAAAAATACCGTGGAGAACTTCCGTGAATATGTACCTTATCTCACGAATGGTTATGATGGGTATAAGGATATGCCAACCTGGAAGCATGTTCACCCTGCAGCAGAATTTCTGAAATCGGAGAATGGACTCCTGAAGATGAAGAAAAACAACGGCATTTTGCTGCTTACGTTTGTTGATATTGATGAGGATGGAGGCGCAGATGCCATCAAGCAGAAAGTAGCCAGTCTGCCTTCTACTCTTGCAGCCTTTGTGGGAGCCGATGGCATCAGTCTGCATGTCCTGGCGAAATATGCGCTGGCAAAGGGCAAGTTACCTGATGAGGAAGTTGCTGCCGACAGGATTTACAAGCAGGCTTTCTTGACCTTTGCTCCGCTTTATCAGGCGCTTGTGAAGGCAAAGATACAGATGCCCGAGCCTTCTATCTTCTCTGATTTCCTGATGACAAGAGATTCTTTTCCTTATTATCGTGAAGATGCGTTGCCCCTGACGTTGAATGAGGTCTTTCATGGTGCCGAAAAACCTTTGGAGAGTGTTGATGAGAAGGAGGCTGACCACTCTTCCGGAGAAGTGGATAAAGAAGGTAAAGAGTTGAGCGACAATATCATGAGCATGATAGGATTTCTGTGTAAGAAATATGATTTCCGATATAATTCGGTAATGAAATGCACAGAATACCGGCCGAAGGAAAAAGATTATTGGGGCTATCAGCCTGTGGATGCCCGTGTGCAGAAGCGCATGACGCTGGAGGTTCAGCTCGCCAACATCCGTGTGAGTATCAAGGATGTGCGCAATTATCTGGAGTCGGATCTTCTTTCTACTTATAATCCTGTAGAAAATTTCCTGTTTAATTGTGAGGGAAAGTGGGACGGCAAGGATCATATCCGTGCCTTGGCGCGCACGGTACCTACTGATAATCCTTATTGGGAGGATTGGTTCTATACCTGGTTCCTGGCGATGGTTGACCAGTGGCGTACTTACAGTCATCGCAAATACGGCAACTCTGTGGCGCCACTTCTCATCTCCAAGCAGGGCTACAACAAGAGTACTTTCTGCCGGTCTCTGGTTCCGCCGGAGTTGCAATGGGGGTATAATGATAATCTCGTATTGTCAGAAAAAAGGCAGGTGCTTCAGGCGATGTGCCAGTCGCTGGTTATCAACCTGGATGAGTTTAACCAGATTTCTCCTCAGGTGCAGCAGGGATTTCTGAAGAACATCATCCAGTTGCCGAGTGTCAAGATAAAGCCTCCGTATGGCAGTCATGTACAGGAATTTCCGAGAATGGCGTCTTTTATCGCTACGAGCAATATGGAGGATATTCTCTCCGATCCTTCCGGTAATCGCCGTTTTCTGGGTGTGGAGCTCACGGGACCTATCAACGTGAGTCAGCGTCCGAATTATGAACAGCTCTATGCGCAGGCGCTCTCTGCATTACGGGCAGGCGAGAAGACTTATTTTGATGCTGAACAGACCCGACTGATTATGGCGAACAACAGGAAGTTTGAGGTAGTTTCTCCGGTAGACCAGTATTTCGATCTCTATTTCGACCTGACCGATGATGCCAAACAGGGCGAGTATCTTACGGCAGCCGAGATTTTCCAGGAGCTGAAGAGTCACATCGGTTCATCGTTGAAGTTGAACAGTCTCATAGCCTTCGGTCGCAAGCTTTCTCAGATGCCAACCATCCATCGCAAGCGTTTCAACGACGGAATGCGGTATCTGGTAGTGAGAAAATCGTGAGGGATACGTAAGCGTCTCCGCGTTTATACCTTGCATAATTCAAAAAAAGCAGTAACAGCTG
>ERZ1024483.98-NODE-98-length-27415-cov-14.058808_pt1 | contig 27415 bp, 17 predicted proteins | sample MGYA00520799_ERZ1024483 | MGnify/ENA primary metagenome ERZ1024483 (study PRJEB33242, sample SAMEA3444315) | Homo sapiens | biome: Host associated; feature: Gastrointestinal tract; material: Stool | place: Uganda | collected 2011-01-01 ...
GCGACCACCGAGATCTACACTCTTTCCCTACACGACGCTCTTCCGATCTGCGCAGGCCATAAAGCAGCTGCACGAGCACGGCGTAGAGGTGATTATATAGTTTATAGTTATTGTGGGTTTTGCCGTTTTCTTGGCTATTCTCTTGCGGCGGTTTTTTATCCTTTTATAAAACTTCTGTAACTTCTTTGACACACGATAAGCTTACTTTTGCACCCGAAATTTAAACACTTTTTTACTAAATAAGCATTAAATATGAAAAAGAAAGTAGCGAGAGTAGGCGGCGGAAGAACGATGGCTGTGTTGTCATTGGCTGCGATGATGGTTTTAGGTTCTATGGGTGTGCAGGCGCAGAGCGCTGACGCCGCTCATCCATGCTGCAAGGCGAAGGTGGCAGCGGCTGCCGTAGCGCAACCGATTGCTGACGAGGTGCGCGCCCAGTGGCAGCAGCTCAAGGGCGACGTGACGCTCTATATGACCAACGACATGGGACGCAACGGCTATTACGACCAGAAACCGATAGCCGAACTGATGGGCGAAATGGCTGATGTGGTAGACCCGGAGTGTGTGCTTGCCGTCGGCGACATCCATCATTTCAATGGTGTTGCGTCGTTGCAGGACCCGCTTTGGATGACCAACTACGAACTCATCTACTCTCATCCCGACCTCATGCTCGACTGGTTCCCGGTTTGTGGCAACCACGAGTATCGCGGCAATACGCAGGCTTTCATGGACTACGGCAAGGTGAGCCGCCGCTGGATGATGCCTGCAAGATATTATACTAAGGTGTTCAGCCATCATAACACTACCATCCGCGTGGTGATGCTCGACACCACACCGCTCATCGACTCCTACCGTAAGAATTCGGCTGTTTATCCTGACGCTTGCAAGCAGGACGCTGAGGCTCAGCTGGCATGGCTCGACGAGACGCTGCGCAACGCCAAGGAAGATTGGGTCGTCGTGATGGGTCATCACCCGATATATGCCGACACTGATAAGAAGGAGAGCGAGCGTCTCGACATGCAGAAGCGTCTGCTGCCCGTGCTTCACAAGTACAACAACGTGGCAATATACGCCTGCGGACATATTCACAACTTCCAGCACATCGAGAAGAAGGGCGACAATATCGACTACGTAGTCAACTCGTCGTCGTCGCTGGCGCGCCCCGTGAAGCCCATCGTCGGCACGGTGTTCTGCAGCTCTGCCGACGGTTTCTCTGTGTTCACCGCAGACAAGCGACAGCTCAAGATGTCGATGATAGACAAGGACGGAAAGATTATTCACACGATAACAAAGTCGAAATAAAATGAAGAGATTCTTATTCACAGCGGCACTCCTTACGGCTGCCTCCTCTGCCATAACAGCGCACACGCTCGACGGCATTGTCAAGGACAACAAGACAGGCGAGCCGCTCATCGGCACCGTAATCAGAGTGAAGGAGCTACCGAGCATCAGTACGACTACCGGACTCGACGGCACCTTCACGCTGCACGAACTGCCCGACCGCGGTCGCTTCACACTTGTAGTCTCCTACATGGCGTACAAGACAAAAGAGATGGTGGTAGACGTGGCGAAAGACTATGACAAGGGCAACGAGAAAGGCAAGGACGGACTGCTCTCTATAGCTCTCGACGAGGACTTGCAGCAGTTGGGCGAGGTCGTAGTAATCGGACATCGCGAGTATCGCTCCGACCGCAGCGCCGTAGAGACGGTGAAGAATGCGGGTAATGTGCTCAACGTGATGAGCCAGCAGAGCATTCAGCTCTCGCCCGACGTGAATGTGGCGAGCGTGCTTCAGCGTGTGTCGGGCGTAACCATGGAGCGCGACGCTTCGGGCGAGGCTTCTTACGCCATACTCCGCGGCATGGACAAGCGCTACAACTATACGCTCGTGAACGGTGTGAAGATACCGAGTCCCGACGACAAGAACCGATACATTCCGCTCAACATTTTCCCGTCCGATCTGATGGACCGACTCGTCGTGTCGAAGTCGCTTACTGCCGATATGGAGGGCGATGCCGCTGGCGGAGTGGTGGACATGGTGATGAAGGACGCGCCGGCGCGCTTCCAGTTGCAGGCTAACGCCGCCGTAGGCATGAGCGACTACTTCTGGAGCGGCGCAAGAGACTATCTCACAACCAATCGAGCCGACTATACCCATCGTTCGCCCTACGAGGCGTTCGGTTCCGACTACAAGGCTTCTGCCTCCGACTTCAAGAACGGACCGGTACGGCTGAAGAGTCATGCTACGCCGGCGCCCAACTTCGTCGGCGGACTCAGCATCGGCGACCGCTTCTGGAAAGACCGTATCGGCGTGATGCTTGCCGGAAGTGTGCAGAACACGTTCCGCGGCACCGAGCGCACGTACAACTCCGTAAAGATGGCGTCGGGCGAACAGGCTATGTATATCTCCAACCTCCACCACCGCTACTACAGCATACACGACTTCACGGCGGGTCTGCACGCAAAGCTCGACCTCTCGCTCGCTAACCACAAGATAGAATGGTACAACATGTACGTGCGCACCAACTCGAAGGGCGTGCGCTACAACAACGGCGTGAGCACCGAGTATATCGGCGCCGACTCGTACACGCAGGACGACGAGCTGCGCTCTACGTCTACCACGCAGAGCATCTTCGCCACCAACCTTAAGGGCAGACATCACCTTACCGAACGCTTCACGGTAGACTGGTCTGGCGTGTTCTCGCAGGCGAAAGAGGAGGATCCCGACAGAACTTACGTGACGCTTACCAACACCGTGGGCAGAGCTGCCGACGCCGAGGGCGACGCTGTGTCGGGCGATATATGGAGCCACAACAAGAACATTCTGAAGACGCTGCCCAAGAATGCCGAACGCCGCTTCCAGCACAACAAGGATACCGACTGGGCAGGCTACATAAACCTGGCTTACGACACGCACCTCGCCGACAAGCTCGACGCTTTGTGGAAGGTAGGAGCGCAGTATCGACGCAAGGAGCGCTCCAACCGCTACTACTCGTACGTCTTCAACCCGGTTGACATCTCGCAGCAGCTCGACGGCAACGGATACGAACAGTTCGCCAATGTCGATTGGGTCTGCAAGACACCTTACTCGCAGGCGTCTCAGCTCAACTACGACTCGAAGGAACACATCGGCGGAGCCTACGCCATGGCTACGCTGAGCAACGCTCTCGGCGAGTTGAACGTGGGCTTCCGCGCCGAACATACCAACCAGATATACACCATGCTGCAGCACTTCCGCAACATGGGGCAGGTAGGCGAGCAGAGCTACTGGGACTATCTGCCGTCGGCTTCAATAAAGTGGACCCCGACAAAGAAGATGAATGTGCGCCTCTCTTACTACCGTTCTATCAACCGACCTGGCTTCTACGAGATTGTGCCTTACCAGATTCAGGGTGAGGAGTATCAGGAGAAGGGAAACCCCGAGCTGAAGCGCGCCCGCATCGACAATATCGACCTGCGTTGGGAGTGGTTCCCGTCGAGCACCGAGCAGATTCTTGCAGGTGTCTTCTACAAGTATCTGAAGAACCCTATAGAACAGGTGTTCGTTACGTCTGACGGCAAGATCGGCGCAGGCACAGACGCCTACTACATGCCCGCCAACCTCGGCAACGCCAAGAATATGGGCTTCGAGATAGACGTTATAAAGTACATACGCCACTTCGGTGTGAAGGCAAACTATACCTACACCCACTCGGAGATAACCACTTCGAAGCGACAGTACAAGGAAGGCAGCGCAGAGTTCAAGACGGGCGTAAAGCAGACGCGTCCGCTTGTCAACCAGGCGCCGCACACAGCCAATCTCTCCCTGCTCTACAAGGACACCGAGCACGGCTGGAACGCACAGCTTGCAGCCTCGTTCACCGGCACAAAGCTCGCTCTCGTGTCGCCGTTCAAGGACGCCGACCAGTGGGACAAGGCGATGTTCGGACTCGACCTCAGCGCAGAGAAGAAGTTCGCCAACGGCATCTCGCTCTTCTTCAAGGCCAACAACCTGCTCGACGCAAAGCGCGAGAGATATCTCAAGACCGTCAACCAGAGCAACCTCGAGTATGAAGGACAGAAGCGCGACAAGACCATCGTAGGCACATACAAGTACGGCAGAACATTCCTGCTCGGCGTGCGCTACAAACTCTAATTTGTCACCATCTCACCATCTCACCACCTCACCATCTCACCACCACAACACCTCATATCACACCACCTCACCATAACAACATCATATAACAATGAAGAAGATAAATACAATCGGCTGTATGCTGCTCGCCGCAGCAACGGCAATGTTCTCTGCGTCTTGCGAGAACGACAACATCAATCCGTACGACTATGTAGGCAACAACGGCACGGGCAACGAAAACCAAGGCTCTACGAACGTCGTAAAGACCGCCGTAGCGGAGTATCCTGTAGGATCGCTCGTGTGGTCGAACGACACCACGCTGAGCGAAAGCGTAGAGATACCGGTCGGCACATCGCTCTATATAGAGCCGGGCGTAACGGTAACGTGCAAATCGGACGTGCAGGTGCCGGTAGAAGTAGTGGTTTTGGGCAATCTCTACTGTCTCGGAACAGCCGAGAAGCCCGTCACCTTCACCTCCGACCGCAAGAAACCAGAAGACTGGGGCGGCATCATCTGCGGCTACAACTCGGAGGAAGTGGTGCTCAACCATGTAGAGATAGCCTACGCCGGCGCTACACCTACCGAGTCGTCGGCTTCGTTCCAGAACAAGCTCTTCAAGACCACCATCGACGGCGGCGTTCCGGCATTCCACTTCTGCAACGTCAACGGCAAGTTCGTCATCGCCAACAGCTTCTTCCACGACAACTACAACGACCAGACCTACTTCACGGGCGGCAACGGCGTAATAGCCGGCAACATCTTCGCCGACTCGGGCAACGCTGCCGACGGCGGCGAGGCTATCAACGTGAAGGCGGGCTGCCAGCTCGACGTAGCCAACAACGTGATATACAACGCCTGCACCAACGCCTTCAAACTCTCCAACGCCGGCAACAGCGAGGTGGTGCCGCTCACCGACATGACTGTCTACAACAATACCATCGTCGACTGCGGTTGGCGTCGCTCTAAGAACAAGAAGGGCGGTTCGGTATGGGTGGAGAAGGCTGCACGCCCGGTGTTCGTGAACAACCTCTGCTACGACTCGCGCTTCGGTCTGAAGCAGCCGAAGCAGGACGGTGCCGACATGGAGCACAGCCGCCTCACGCCCAACTACTACTTCGCTTCTACCCAGACCGGCGTAGAGCAGATGGCAAAGGGCGCTTCGCTCGGCATCTGGTTCGACACAGACGTGAAGAGTGCCACACCAGGACAGTTCAACCCGCTCTTCAAGAACTTCAAGCAGAGCGAGAAGATGGACATCAACTGCCAGGTGGACGACACAGACAAGGGCGCTCCGCTCGCCTTCGACAAGACATGGAACTTCGACCTGCAACAGAACAGCCCCGCTCTCTCGGGCGGCGTCACCGACTTTGCGCGCATCTTCCCCAACGGACTCGCGTTCTTCGGCATGAAGAAGGTGAACTTCCTCGACAGCGCCAACGACCAGAACTACTACTTCTCGGCACCGCTGCCGCAGCCACGCTTCGGAGCATGGCTGTAGAGGCTTCGGAGCCGGCAGAGGCTCAGTCGGGTAGCTATCTGTCAAGCGACCTGAACATTTTTGTTATGCACTTTTTCTTTTGCTCCATATTGGGGTGAACATACAGGTTGAGCGTGGTTGTTATGTTGGCATGACCTAACAACACGCTCACCGTTTTATAGTCGCAGTTGCTCTCTATGCAGCGCGTGGCGAAGCTGTGGCGCAGTCCGTGATACTTCAGGCGCGGCATCTCAAGACGCCTCATCAACCGATGGTAATAGTTGCGGTACGTGCGCGGCTCGGTAGGCTTCTCCTCGTTTGTAAGCACATAGAAGCCCTCGTTCACCACCTTTTTCAGCGGCTTCACCATCGACAGCAACTCCTTGTTCATCGGAATCTCGCGGCACGAGTTCTTCGTCTTCGGCGTGTTCACAATCAGTTCGGTATGCTTCTCTTCGCCGTCCACGATATAGATGCGCTCAATGGTGCGCCTCACCGTAATCGTGCCGTTGTCGGCGTCTACGTCAGCCCACTTCAAGCCGCAAATCTCGCCGATGCGCAGCCCCGTAGTCAGACTGATGTATATGCCAAGATTGCGGAACGTGAAGTTCTGCCTAATGAAGTTCAGAATCTTCTTGTGGTGCGCCACCGTCAGCACCTCAATCTTCTTGCCGCCCTCCGTCGTCGGATACTTTATGTCCCACTCGCAATAGTTCATGCACTCGTTCTTCACGCCGAACTTCATCACCATTTTCAGCACGATAAGGATGTCCTTCACGGTCTTCACGCTCAGTCCGCCGTTCAGTTTCCTCAGCACAAACTCCTGCACAAGTTTCTCACTCAGAGCCTCACACTCGCCGAACGTAGGCAGAATGTGGTTCTCCAGCACTAACACGTAAGCAGCATACGTCGACTGCTTCACATAGCGTTGCTTGTCAATCTTCCAAGCCAACGCAATCTCTCTGATTGTTTTTCCTTTCATTCGATCTGTTGATTTAGGTTTACAACATTGTCAACCGATTGTAAAATTAAGTATTAACCCCGTCAACCTGCTTCACAATCAAGACTATTGCTGTCCGGCAAACAATTAGTCTCCATTATATTGCTTTGTTTATCAACGTTTTATAGTAATATTCACTAAAGGGGCTTGCCTGTATGCTATGCGGGCTGAAAGCCCAACAATCACATAGCCCAGGGCAGCGCCCTGGGTATTGAGTGTATATATTGAGTAGTGCGCCCTGTAAGGGCAACACCTTAATAATTAGGCTTTTGCCCTTTCAGGGCGAATGTAGATGTGGGGTATAATGTTTACCCAGGGCGCTGCCCTGGGCTATGTGATTGTTGGGCTTTCAGCCCGTCTTTGACCGCCTTGTTAGTTTCACCGGACAGCAATATAAAATTAAGTATTAACCCCGTCAACCTGCTTCACAATCAAGACATAAAGTAGTAGGCTAAAAGCTTTAAACTGAACAACTGGAAGCATTAAACTAAAGACACAACCTGTTCCCGCAGCGTGGGACTTCGGTTTCCGCAACGCGGTAACGACAGTTTTGCTATGCGGTAATGGTGTTACCAGTCTGCGGTAATGGTGTTCTTTTTGCGCTGTAACGATTATGTAATAGGGTTGTGCTTGTTTAGTCGCAGCGTTATGCAGGTTTGCACGTAGCTTCATGTCCTTTTGTTGTCGTGTTTCTCAGCTCTGAACGTGGCGCTATCGCCACGACAGGCTGGCAGATAGATTGTTGAGGCTGGCAGATAGGCTGGTAGATAACCCGATTATTGAGTTATCTGCCAGCCTTTATGTTGTTTATACACAGTGTGTTATGCAGAAAATGGGAGATATGGCAGATTTTTTCACGTACAGACTTATTATGGGTATAAGTGTAAGTAGTAGGTGATTGGGTGAAATTATTAGGGAAAGATAATTTTTTTAGTCCCAAATTCAACAGACAAGGGAAATGCAATCCGTAATCTCCCGAATTTGAGATTTCCTGAATTTAGTGAGGAGTGGGAAGAGCATGAGCTTTCGGAGTATCTTGACTTTAAAAACGGATTAAACCCCAAACCTAATCAATTTGGTAAAGGTATAAAGTTCATTTCGGTTATGGATATTCTTAACAATGCAGTTATTACATATGACTGCATTCGTGCCTCTGTATCTGTGTCTGAGGAAGATATGTCTGCATTTTCTGTCCAAAAAGGAGACATACTATTTCAGCGTAGTTCTGAAACATTGGAGGATGTAGGAAGGGCAAATGTTTATGTAGATGACAAACCTGCTGTTTTTGGTGGTTTTGTTATTCGTGGTAAACAGAAAACAAACTATAATCCTCTTTTTTTCAAGTATTTATTGTCAAGTCCGTTAGCACGTAAAAGAATTATTAGGATGGGTGCTGGTGCACAACATTTTAATATAGGACAAGAAGGGTTGTCTAAAGTTAAGTTGCCTTTTGCATGTATAGATGAACAAAATAAAATAGCAAAAATCCTTTATCTCCTTGATAAGCGAATATCATTACAAAACAAAATCATAGACAAGTTGCAAACCTTAATTAAAGGAATGGAGGACAATTTGTTGGATAATCCTTTGTGGGAAAAGACATATTTACGTTCATTTATGCAATTCTTCCCAACCAATTCGCTATCATGGGAGCAACTGAGTTATAAAGAAGGTGCAATTAGAAATCTACATTATGGTTTAATACATGGTTTGCAGACACGTGGAATTAACTCTGTCTCTTTACCGATGATTAAAAATGAAGCAATACCTAAGCAATATACATTGTGCCAAGTAGGAGATGTTGCTTTTGCAGATGCTTCAGAAGATACTGGCGAAATAGCTAAATCCGTAGAATTTGTTGATACTATTGAAGGTGATACAATCTGTGGATTACATACTATTCATGGTCGTGATATAAAGAACAGGACAGTTGTAGGCTTCAAAGGTTTTGCATTTAATTCTCGTTATTTCCATAATCAAATCAAGCGATTGGCACAGGGGACAAAAGTGTTTTCAATAACAGCAAACAACCTTTCTTCTTGTTATGTCTATCTTCCTGATTTAGAAACACAAAAAGCTATAGTTAATTTACTGAAAACTTATGAAGCAAAACTTTTAGTAAGCAAAAGATTGTTGGAACATTATGAAAAGCAGAAGCAATACTTACTCCGCCAAATGTTCATATAGTCATTTGGCGGAGTACAGATTACGGTCTTAGTCTTCTGAGTTCTTCTATCATACATCCTAATTCAGAGAAAGTGTAATTTCGACTTCCTGAATTTCTCTCCTCAATAGAATGGTTGGAATTGTCTATAGCAACGGACAATCTTCCTCCATTCTTCTCAAAGTAAGGATGGAGTCCTCTGCATTTGATAAAGAAATCTATCTTTTTGCGGTAATCGCAACACTGACTCAAATCTTTTAACAAAGGCTCCTGTTCTATATACATCTTTGAGGTATAACGGAAATAATAGAGGAAGAACAACTCAGTACAGAGATGAGTCTCGAAAAACTTCACCTCACAAAAGATACCTTTCTTTGGCTTGTTTATTGGAGAAGCATACTTCTTTTTCAGACGAGCGTATTGCGAACGTTCAGGTTCTTTGTCCTTAGTGTCCATATCTATTACGCAGAAGATGTGGTTATAACCAAGCGAAACACCTTCTTCTATCTTGTGTTCCAACTCCTTGAGACTTGTATGTTTAGGATAGTCGGGCTTAATGGTTAGACCATTCAGTTCGTCGCATAGCGATTTGAAGTAGAAGAACTCTGTTGGTCCCTCTCCTAATATAAGTATCGTATTCCTTTGCTTCCCCATACCTCAATCCTCCAAGTTTACAAAGATAGAACCCAACTCTGGCTTTGCTCCCAATTTGCCAATTCGATAAGAATTGTAAAGCGAGAGGTTCTTGTGCAAGCCGTAAGAGTCTCCACGACTATATTCAGAAGAAGCGGTGTCCTTGTTTTTATCCACGAACCATACAACACCACGATTGTCATTAATTATGTCTTGCGACAGCAATGTCGTCTCTTGACTCGTGATTAGCAGTTGCGACTGGTCTGAATTATAAAGGAATATGTTGAGATAATAGAACAGCAAGTCATAATGTAAATCTTCTCCCAATTCATCCAAGTAATAGATGTGATTGCCGCTTATCAAATCGTATAGCGTGTCCAGGATGCGGATGAACTTAATCGTACCCTTAGACTGCAATTTAAGAGGAACGTCAAACACTCCTTTCTCCGAATGATTCTCAAACACGACCGACTCTACCGTTGGGCGCAACAAATCCTCCTTGAGTGATGTCGGAAAGTCTTCGTTCTGAACATGTTCACGGAAATCTTGAGTGAGAGAACGATCTTCAAAGATTGGGCGGAAGTCCGTTATGTTCAAGTCTGCCTTTTTCAGCATTTGGCAGAAAAACCTATGCTTGTTGTCATCTCTATAAGCGTTCTTCAGAATTTCAACTATCCCCCTGCTTTCTGTGTCACCGTCCACGTTATGATAGTGAACCATGAGGTAAGAATGTAGTTTCGCCAATGGCTCAATGTCCTCCTTGAACGTATTCTTCAGGCAAACAGACAACACACTATGATTATTAAGTGTATTCTCACGAATGCTGTCTTGGGTCTTTTGAGACATACGCAGACTTACGCCAAACTTGATTTCAGCCTGTAAGTTTTGTCCTTTATAGTAACGCTCATAAAACAGAGCCTTTGAACCCTTAGGATAGTAATTTAATTCTTCACTATGAATGTGGTTGGCGTCAAAACGCACCTGATAGTCATAGCGTATTCCCTCGGCGTAAAAAGAGACAAACATTTCCGTTGGCTCATCTTTTGACAAGACAAATGGAATGCATCTCGAAATCATCATGTTAGCATTTGCCTTTGGATAAGTCAAGAGATGAAACACCTCATCCAACGCCCAAAGCATGTTTGATTTGCCAGAAGCATTGGAACCATATAGAACTCCTAATTTATAGAGACACGTACCATCTGGCATCTCCACAACAAGCTCTGAAGCCGAACCCTTTGTTACAAAGTTCAGTTCCTGTTTGTCGCTTATCGACAAGTAGTTCTTCACCCAAAAGTTTCTTATCATACTCTGAATATTTCGCTTGATTTCGTAGTTCTGCTACAAAAATACATGAAATATTTGATACATCAAACAAAATACATGAGTTTTTTATTTTTACATGTGATTTAAATTAAGGTGAATTAATATAATTAAGGAATTAATATTTTGTTGGTCTGCGATTATTGAAAAGTTGTACTCTGAAATCCAAGGGAAAGAATATTCGTACAGACAACTTTTTGAGATTATCAATGAACGAAACAACCGATTAGAGTTTTCAAACGTTCTTTCAGCAAGTCAAGAAAGAGGAATGGTAAGTAGGGAAGATTTGAACTTAGATATTAAGTTTGAACGGAGCAACATCAATACCTATAAAATCGTAAGAGACGGTGATTATGTAATTCATTTGCGCTCATTCCAAGGAGGCTTTGCCTTTTCAAATATAGTAGGTGTGTGTAGTCCTGCATATACAATTATGCGCCCTAAAGACTTATTGGAATACGGATATCTATCATATTATTTCACTTCACGACAATTTATCAAGTCACTCGTTATCGTTACTTATGGTATTCGAGATGGGCGTTCAATAAATGTAGACGAGTGGCTTGACATGAAAATTGTTATTCCGACAAAAGAACAACAACGCCATATCGTGAGAACCATTAAGGTGTTTGAAAATAGAATCGAAAATGAAGAAATGTATGCCTCATGCTTATTGAAACAGAAGCAGCACCTGCTCCGTCAAATGTTTATATAAACATCTGGCGGAGTAGATACTGCTTTTGCTTGTTCAATAGTTCTAATAAATCTGTTTCCGTTTTTATCTTCTGCCCCAATGTGAATAGACGCTTTCCTATTCGTTGCTGCATTTCAAAAGAGGGAAGAGAAAGAGGAATATTACATAGTCCTTCAAAAGACAAGCATTGTCTAACACTTCCCTCCAATCTCTTTTGTATTTCACAATAGAAATGCTTCGATTCAAAAAAGTAATCAATGTATTCAGGTGCTACGTTTTCTTGGGTTCGGAAGCAAACATACATAGGACTAACGATGCCTTTTTCAAAAGTTGTCAGGCGAGAAATAGAACCAACGTTTATTCGTGCAGGATTAAAGGCAAAGTCGTTCTGTTCTACGATTTTGTAGTTAGAAGTATCTTCGCTTGCAACATTCCTATTTTCAAATTGATCACTCTGCTTTATGAACCCTTGACGATTGCTAACTGACAAAACATTTTGAATCGCATTGTTTTTATTACGCTTAGAAATCTGCTCAATGACATCGCCTATATGCGAAGTGGTTTTAGCATTAGGCGTATATTCAATTTCAATAATCGCAGACTTTAGCTTCTTCAAATCCTCAATGATTTTGTTTTGGGTAGCAATGCGTTCGTCAAGCAAACGAAGTAAATCTGCTATTTTCCTTTGTTCTTTAGACTTTGGTATATAGACGGAAAAAGATTCCATAGATTTTGTACTAACATTGGCTTGATTCCCAGTTCCTCCTATTGACGATTCAAAAAATTGGTTCAAAAAACTATTCGTTTTAACTAAGTTATAAACAAAGTATGGATTATGCTCAGTTCTAATCAAGCCACATCTTTGATTCAAAAGCAGGTTTTGCTCAGTTGTGAACATATAAGAATAACCAAAATCCCTTTTGTTATTAGTTCCTGTAAGGGTTATTGCTATATCTCCATAGTGTAAGAGAACCTTGTTAGACTTGCTATCAATATAGTTAATAAATGATGGAGTACGATTCAAATCAAGATTATTTTGATACAAATTACCCATCTTTACAACTTGGTATAAGCCTTTTTTTGAGGATAATTCTTTCGAATTGAACGCATAGCCACCGCAAATTGTGGTAATATCTCCAAGTTTACACTTCTCCCACTCCCCCTGAAACTCAGGGAATCTGAGATTTGGGACGTTGGGCTTTTTGTTTTTATTATTGATTGTTGTTGTCATTTTTAATCCTTAATTTTGATTGTTTTGAAATTGTCCATCAAGCCGGTGGACAATTTATTTCTTTTCTAAAATCTCCACAAGTTGTGGAAGATTTCAATTCTCCTTTGGATTGAGGTCGAAAGGAAGCAGAGGCGTATCATCATCACCCTTATTAAATCTGTCAAAATCAGATATATATGAACGGTCTTGGATGAGTTTATATTTCTCATATTCTCCATAAGCCTTTGCTCTTGCTTCATCTTGCGAAACTGTCCCTGCTGTTGCGCTTGCCTTATAATCCATTGCCGTAAGGAACTGGTCAAGTCGCTTGCGCCAATCTTCCATTGTTGTAATGATATGGCGTTGGGCACGAGTTTCTGCGAGGTCAAGAAATGAAGTAGTTATGGCATTGAGTTGATTAAGTTCGGTATCCGACAAATAGTTTTTGGCAACAATTGTGTCAGACTTTTGTACTCGACCGTCTGGTGCTTTCTTCCATGTAGTAAGTCCCATGTGCGGCTGTTCTGCATCTGCTCTGTTATAGACAATCTCTGCTGCGGTATGATGTGTGACAGCCAAGTGCATCATGTTCTGCACCATCTTGAAGAACAAATTGGTACTTTCTGATTTTGCGTCATAGTCAGCACTACATTCTGCATAGATGTCTGTTATCTTCTGGTAGTAGCGGCGTTCAGACGTGCGTATCTCACGGATGCGTTCTAACAAGTCGTCAAAGTAATCCTTGCCGAAATGCTTGCCTTGTTTCAAGCGTTCGTCATCAAGTACATACCCCTTAATGATAAACTCCTTCAATACCGATGTAGCCCATATACGAAATTGTGTGGCTTGATAACTGTTCACACGATAGCCAACGGCAATGATGGCATCAAGATTGTAGAATAATGGAGTACGTTCCACATCACGCTCACCCTCATTTTGAACTATCCCAATTTTTCGGATAGTTGCCTCTTTATGCAACTCTCCTGTCTCATAGATTTGCCCTAAATGATAGTTTACGGTTCTAACATCTACACCAAACAAATCCGCCATGCGTTTTTGCGACATCCAAAAAGTATCGTTATTGAATATAACTTCAATACGTGTTTCGCCTTGTGCTGTTTTATACAGCAATATATTGGATTCCAGCGAGTTTTGAATGAGTTCTGTAGTAGAAACAGACTGAGAAAAATATTCCCTTGCTTGTTGCACTAAAGGTTTCTTTCCGTCTGCATTTTCAGCTATAATCATGCAAGCTATACGAGACAAGCGGAAAATGTTCACCTTTCTACATGCACCACTACCGAGTTTGACCATATCAACCGTTTGGTTGAAATGGTCATCAATCTTCATTCCTTTTTGATTGGCTACGGCAATAGCCTTGTTTATTACGTTTTGGAATTTCCAATTAGTAGAATACCCCATAGCATTGCACAAATCGCGCGAACTCCAATATTCTTCGTTGTTCTCGTCAATCCTGCGGATAGCATCAAACGTAGGACGCATCTCTGGTATATTATCTTTCTCAGCCATATTCTAAAATCTGCTAAAATTGTCCCGACTTGGTACAAAAAGTTTATTCAACCAATCCCAACTCTTTCAGATACCCCTCTATCTCCTTGTCGATGTCGGCGCGCTTGGCTTCCAGTTCCTTTATCTCTTTCATCACGGCGTGGATGTCGATAGGTTCTTCTTCTTCGAAGGTGTCAACATAGCGAGGAATGTTGAGATTGTAGTCGTTCTCGGCTACCTCCTGCAATGTGGCGAGATGGCTGTACTTTTCTATCTCCTTGCGCTCACGATAGGTGTCTACAATCTTCTGGATGTGCTGCGGACGGAGCTTATTCTGGGTCTTGACCTTTTCAAACTCCTTGCTGGCATCAATAAACAAAATATTGTCGTCCTCTTTACGGCACTTCTTGAATACAAGGATGCAGGTAGGTATGCTTGTGCCGTAGAAGATGTTGGCAGGCAGACCGATGATGGCATCCACATAATTCTTCTTCTCAATGAGGAAACGGCGGATTACTCCCTCGGCATTGCCGCGGAACAGCACGCCGTGAGGAGCTACGCAAGCCATTGTGCCGCCCTCACCCAGGTGGTATATCATGTGGAGGATGAAAGCATAGTCGGCTGTTTTGCGTGGTGCGAGGCGTCCTGCCTTGCTGAAGCGGTCGTCGTTGTTGAACTTGTCGGCTGCGCTCCACTCGGCAGAGAAGGGCGGGTTGGCAACGACAGCGTCGAACTGTGTGTCGCCGAAGGCGTCGGCTTCGAGCGTGTCACCGTTCTCTATGCGGAAGTTGCTGAACTTGATGCCGTGCAGAAGCATGTTCATACGAGCCAGGTTGTAGGTGGTGGGGTTTTTCTCCTGACCGAATATCTCGTTGGCGTGACCGATGCTTGCGGCACGAAGCAACAGCGAGCCGCTACCGCATGTAGGGTCGTAGACGTTGCGCAGACGAGTGTGACCGATGGTGACGATCTCTGCCAGTATGCGGCTCACCTCCTGCGGCGTGTAGAACTCGCCTGCCTTCTTGCCGGCGCCAGCTGCAAACTGGCTGATCATATACTCGTAGGCATCGCCGAGAATGTCGATCTCCTGCGACGCCTCTACACCGAAGTCGATGTCGTCGAGTGCAAGAAGCACGTTGCTCACCAGCGTGTTCTTGTCGTCAGCCGTCTTGCCCAGCTTTGGCGAAGCAAGGTCGATGTCGGAGAACAGTCCGCCGAAGTCTTCCTCGCTGTCCTGTCCGAGTGTGCTGTCCTCGATGCGCTTCAACGAGCGTTCGAGTAAAGGCAGGATGTTCTCCTTCTTCTTAATGCTCTCAATGACAGACGAGAACAGGAAGTTTGGTTCAATGAAGTAGCCGATGTTTTCCAAACATTCTGTCTTCACCTCTTCCTGCAACGCCTCTACGTCTTCGTCCTTCTCCATTGCCCACAACTCCTTGAACGTCACCTCGTCGTCGACCAAAGCGTCGTTGGCGTGCTTCTCAATCTTCTCCGACAGATACTTGTAGAAGATGAAGCCGAGAGTGAAATACATGAAGTCGCTTGCCGACATGTTGCCGCGCAGCTTGTTTGCAACTTCCCAAAGTTGGTTTCTTAAATTTTGCTGAAGCTCTTCTGACATATCTTTTGTTTTTTTCTTATTCCCAATTAAATACTTTTATTATTGTTCTTAGTTTGTCCATGATGCGTGTGAATGCCTTGCGCTTCTTTATCAGTCCGAGGTGTTTCTCCTTCAGCGCCTCCTGTATGATTTCGGGCTGTTCCTTCTGCAGGTAGTCGTATTCGGAGAGATAATGGTTGAGCACGGAAGTCTCCAGGTCTTCTTCCTTGGCGAGGGTGTTGACGGCGTTGTTGCGCTCAGTGACGATGTAGTTGTTAAGACGCTCTTCGAGGTCGCTTGTGCCGTCGGCTTTCTGTTTGCGAGACATGAAGTTGTCGCGGTCGTCGTCTACGTTCTTCTGTATGAAGCCGTCGATGAGCTTCGCCTTGCTGCGAAGTTCGGCGTCCTTGATCATCGTGTCGATGATGTGCTTACGCCTTTCGGTATAGTCGGCGCTGTACGGGTTGAGGTCGGCAATCAGCTCCAGTATATAAGCCACATTTATGATGTCGCTGTGCAGCAGCTCCAGACAGAAGTCGATGTCCTTCAGACCGGTAGCGTCGTCTCGTTGCGGGTCGGGTTCGGACGCCATGCCTGATTCGTCGTTCGGAGTTTGGTAGCCGTTCTGCTTGTCGTCGTTCTTAACCGCAAACGAATCGTAGATGTCGAGATACTTGCTGCGGAAATCCATGAACTGCTGTTCGGTCATTCCGAGATCGGGCGCATCCTCTTCAAACTCGTCGTATATCTGTATCTCGGCGTGCTTCTTTATGATGTCGCGGAAAGCGAGTATAAACTGCTTCTTCTCGTTCTCGGTTTGCAGCAGGTCTACATGCTGAGGCTCGGGATAGGTTGCGAGGAAGCTGGTTGTGAGTTCCTGATAATCGTTCTTCACCTCGTCGAACGGCGGGCGCACGATGTCCTCGAGATTGTCGCTGTTGCTGAAGAGTTTGATAGAGGCGTCGACATTGCTCTTCAAGTCGCGGAAGCAAACAATCTTGCCGAAGCGCTTCTTCTCGTTGAGCACACGGTTGGTGCGGCTGAAAGCCTGCAACAGACCATGATACTCCATATTCTTGTCGACATAGAGTGTGTTGAGCTTCTTGCTGTCGAAGCCCGTGAGGAACATGCCTACCACGAGACAAAGGTCGAGAGGCTTCATGTCTGCCTTCTTTTTCTTCATGCGCAGGTTGATGTCGTCGTAGTATGCACGGAAGTTCTCTGTGGTGAAACTCGTTCCGTACATATTATTATAGTCGTCCATGATGGCTTGCAGCTCGTCTGCCTCACCAGTGCTTTCGCTCGCAAAGCTACCGATGTTCATGCCCGTCAACGAGTCGTCCTGACTGTTGTTGGCAGCGTATGTAAAGACCGCTCCAATCCTGATTTTCGGGTTGAGGCTCTTGAATATCTTGTAATAGCGTATGAGCACCGGCACCGACTGCACGGCAAACAGAGCGTCGAACTCGCCGTCGAATGTTGACTTGTTGAAATTGTTAAGGATGAATTTTGCAATCTCCGTCATGCGGTCCTGGTCGGCGTTGTCTACATCCTCGTTGCCGTGGTAATACTCCACAAGAAAACCAAGCACATTTTCATCGGCAATGGCATCCTTTATCAAGTATTTGTGCAGACAGTTGCCGAAGATTTCCTTTGTGGTATGTCCGTCTACGGCATTCTCAACAAATATAGGTGTGCCAGTAAAACCGAATATCTGCGTGTTGTCGAAGAACTTTACGATGTTCTTATGGCATTCGCCGAAGTGGCTTCGATGACACTCATCGAAGATCATAACGATGCGCGAATGACGTATTTCCTCAATGCGACTGCTGTACCACTGTTTGCTGACAGCGGCGTTAAGCTTCTGTATGGTTGTGATGATAATCTTCGAATTGCTGTGCAGACGCTTCACCAGTTCGTCTGTATTGTCAGTGCTGTCGACCGCTCCTGGCTCGAATGCCTCGTATTCGGCTTGAGTCTGCGTGTCGAGGTCGTGGCGGTCAACCACAAACATCACCTTGTCCACATCGTCCAACTCTGATACAAGCTGGGCTGCCTTGAAAGATGTTAGTGTCTTGCCTGCACCTGTAGTATGCCAGATATAACCGTTGTCGTTAGAGTTCTCCACACGGTCGAGAATCTTCTCCACTGCATAGAACTGGTAGGGGCGCAGCACCATCAGACATTTGTCGCCCTCATGCAGTACGATGTACTTACCGATAATCTTGCCCAACGTACACTTGTCGAAGAACACTGTGGCAAACTTCTCCAAGTCGTTGAAAGGCACATTGGCTGCGTCCGTCCAGCTGAATGTGAACTTGAAGCCGCTATTCGGATTATTTGCAAAATAGCGAGTGTTTACACCATTGGATATGACGAACAGTTGGATGTAATCAAACAATCCATGGAAAGAGGTCTTGTGATAGCGTTGTATCTGATTATAAGCCTGCTTCAGTTCCACACCTCTGCGCTTCAGTTCTATCTGAACCAAAGGCAGTCCGTTGATGAGTATCGTCACGTCGTATCGACACTTCTTTCTGCCCTCAACCGTGATTTGATTGGAAACTTGAAACTCGTTCTGACACCAGTGGGTACGGTTTAAGAACTCTACCCACAGGCGCTCGCCGCTTTCGAGTTCAAGCGGATAGAGGTCGCGCAGCTTCTTTGCTTTCTCGAAGCGTGTGCCACCTTCAAGGTAGATGAGTATCTTGTCAAACTCAGACTCTGTGAACTCGGTGCGTCCGAACTCCTCCAATTTCTTCTTGTTGTGTTTCTCCAACTGCTTTTTGAAATTGGCAGACAGGTTCTTCTCCTCTTCAATATGAACATACTCGTAGTTCATCTTTTGAAGAGTTGCTATAAGTCCGCTTTCGAGAGCTGCTTCACTTTGTACCGGCATATCTTATTCTGCTTTTGGGTCGTTTTATATTAGAGAATAATAATTACCAATCCCGTTGATTAAGGATTGTAATTCTGATTACAAAGGTAGTGAATTTCAATGAGAATATACAATGGTGTTCTTTTGTTTCTTTTCAAATCTTGTATATGTCTTCAGTTTGCACTACCTTTGCATACCTTTTACACAAAGTAACGAAAAACAAGTATGGATATGAATAATCTGATGAATATAGCGCGTAAGGCGATGGCGGTAGCGGCGTTCCTTACGCTTTCTGTTGTGGCTGACGCAGCGGAAGTAGTGTACAGAATTGTGGAATACAACAAGCAGACGGCTGAGTTTAAGATAGCGGCTTGCGGAATGGTGCCGCGCAACTCGAGGGTTTACTTCGAGAACGAGTTTGGCGCAACCACCGGCAACCGCTACAACCAGATACCGCGCAACCGTGAGGCGGTGCTCTATCTCGAAGGATGGCAAGGCTGCAAGGTGCGCAGTATCACGTTCTCGATGTGCTCAAACAACAAGAGCGGACAGGTGGGCGTGGCGCTCAACGACGGCGGCACAACGCTTTACGAGTCGGCGCCGGTCGACTTCGCCAGCAGCGAGTGGTTCGGCGCATGGGTGTCGAAAGACCTCGGTGTGTATGTCGACGTGACGAAGCAGACAGACGCTCCTGCTATTGCCACCGACAACGCAACAATTGTTGTGGCAGGAGGCAGAAGCGAAGGATCGGTGTATCTCGACGCCATCACGATAGATTATGATGAGGATGGCGTGGAGCTTGAGTCGCCGCTCGGCTGGCAGTATGAGAAGCTGACGAAGAAGAGTGTGCTCAACGCAGGCGACGAGGTGATGATATACCGCAATGGTGCGGCGGCTGCCGACTTCGACGGTATGGACGAGTCGCACTATCTCGACGCAGTTGCTGTGCCGTCAACAGCCGACGTGACGAGCCCCGATGTGCTGCGCTTCAAGCTTGACAAGTCTGCCGATGGGGCTGCCTGGAGCTTCACCGACCAGTTCGGTCGTCAGCTCGGCGCAACAGGCAAGCAGCAGCTTGCGTGGGACGAGGGCGCAACCGAGTGGACCGTAGACCTTGGCTACGATGGTGCGACAATAGCTCCCGCCGGCACCGAGTACGGCACGCTGCGCTACAGCACGCCCGACAATAATTATGCTCGCTTCAATCTCTACACCTCGAAGTCGCTGCCCCTGCCGTTCCTCTATCGCAAGGGCGAACAGAAGCAGCCCGAGCAGTCGCGTTCGCTCGCCTTCGCTGAGGAGGAGCAGACCGTCTCTCTCGACGCTGCCCACATCGGTCTGCGCCCAACGTTGCTGCCGAAGACCACAACCGACAAGCGCCTTCACTGGAGCAGCTCCGACGAGAGTGTTGCAACCGTAGCGGGCGGCTTCGTAACGCTTCTCGGCGTAGGCGAAACAACCATAACTGCTGCTGCTTTCGACGGCGGAGCAGAAGCGACCATGCGCCTCGTCGTGACCGAACCGACCGCCATCAACGGCGTAACGTCTGGCGCAAAGGTGCAGCGCCCACGCAAGGTGCTCAGCGGCAACAAGGTCGTCATCCAGACGGAGCAGGGACGCTACGGCGTTGATGCGGCGATGTGGTGATGTGTTGAGATGTTGAGGTGTTGATGTGGTGATGTGTTGAGATGTTGATGTGTTGAGATTTGTAGATCTTAATTACATAAAAACAGCTAAATCTTGAACCGGAAAACTAATTATTCATTGTTTTCTGGTTCAAGATTTAGCTGTTTTTTATCGAATATACTCGATAAAATAGTAGTGTTTTTATCGAATATACTCGATAAAATGATGGTGTTTTTATCGAATATACTCGATAGAATGATAGTGTTATTACGTTTGTGCTTAAATTTCGTCGAATTCACAATCGTGATCTTTGAAGAAGTCGTAATAGATTCTTACGTTGGGCAGGTCTGTCCATTTGCACACAGATACGGGCGAGTTGTCCATATCATATATTTTGGCATAAGGAATAGACAAGAGGAATGGACTGTGGGTTGACATTATGAACTGACAATCGTAGAACCGTGCCATACCAATAATGAATTGCACCAATTCGAGTTGCATCTCTGCCGACAACGAATTCTCAGGCTCGTCTAATAGATACAGACCACCAGGTAGAATGGAGTCGGTAAAGTATTTAAAGCCATTTTCGCCATTTGAATAAGTTCTTTCGTCTACTCCGATGCTTCCCCTTACATATCTTGAGCCTGATTGTTTTCTCTTCTTGCAATAGTCGGTATAGGCTTTCATACTTTGTGGGTCGTCAGCGTTAAACCCACGTGGTCCTTGCCAACCGTACCGATCCATTTCGCTTTTTTCGTTAAAAATCAATTCGCGTTTAAAATTGAGGTTTTCGTTCCTCTCACGAACCTCAATGATGTAGTTAAACACGTCGTCGCTTGTTATTATCTTTGATAAGCGTTTGAGATCTTTTAGTTGTAGGGGGTCATGCACGCTTAATTCGTAATGACATTTCTCGATATATGGGTCGAAGAAATAGGTCTTGTTATAAGCGGTTTTTCTATCCAGTTTTAGTTTCTCGGCAATGATATTTAGCAGTGTGCTTTTTCCTGAACCATTGCTTCCACACAAGATTGTGATGTCAGAGAAGTCTATACGCTCAAACTGTTTGTCGGATGTGAAAAAGTTAAATGGATAGTATGAGTCGTAGCATGTACGGCGAAAGGAGTTTAAGAAGTGTTCTTCTTCGTCTCTTGGGGGCAAATTAAAGCTATTTAAGTATATCATTTTATGTTATTATTGTGTCTGTTAAAACTGGGTATTATTCGCTCCATGCACCACGCGAAGGCCTCCGCTGTGCGCTCGGCTTCGGCGCCGAAGTGTCCGCCTTCGTGCCAGCGCAGGGTGACGGCAGTGGGGGAGAGCTGCTTGCATAGCAGGTCGTACTCTGCACGCACGCAGTCGCCAATGCGCTTCATGCGCTGGTTGCGGCAATGCTCCTCGCGGTCGCCGAGGGAGAGATGAATTGCGCTGTAGCGCAATTCAGAATGTTGAGTGTTGAGTGTTGAGTTTTGAATTGTTGCCTTTGGCGAGAGTATAGGGTGCGCAGCGGCATATTCGCCCCAATCCTTAATCCAGAGCGAAGGTGACGCGGCGGCAACGGCGGCGAAGGCGTCGGTGTTGCGCGCAGCCCAAAGAGCGAAGAGTCCGCCGAGCGAGTAGCCACCGATGATGCAGGGCAAAGCGCCGAAGCGCTCGCGGAGCCACGGCAGCAGGGTGTGCTCTATGAAGCGGAGCGTGTCGGGAGCGTGGCTGCCCACCTCGGCGTCGCGCGACACAGCATCGTCAGCCCACGGCATGAGGGCGCGTGCCCACTCAACGCAGTCGAAGAAGACGATGGCGAAGCCCTTGCCGCTCGCCTGTGCAATCAATTCTACTTCGCGCTGCACGCCGTCGTTCTTCTCTTCGTGGCGCGCCGACGGCTGTATGAGCAGCACCTGCGGTTCGCCCACGACGAAGAGCTTGCAGGGTGTTTGTATGTTATGGTGTTCTGTAAGGATGGTGCTTTTGCTGGACATAATGGTTGGAGTTTTTATGGATTAGCAAAGTTAATGTTTTTGTTGGATATATGGCTGCTTTTGATGGGTAAAATTAAATGGCTTGCTTGGTTGCTTGGTTGATTGCTTGGTTGGTTGCTTGATTGCTTGGTTGATTGGTTGGTTGATTGCTTGATTGCTTGATTGATTGGTTGGTTGATTGCTTGATTGCTTGGTTGATTGCTTGGTTGGTGCAGCGGAGACCGCAGCCCCCCCTATGAGGGCAGCGGACGGAATCTGATCGGACGGCGGACGGAATCTGATCGGGCAGCGGACGGAATCTGATCGGGTGGCGGACGCGCAACGATGACAAAAGCATAGGGTGAAGAGCAACAAACTGCTCCTGTATCTGCAACAAACTACGCCTGCGTATATAATAAAATGTGGAAATGTACGTTATTAATAGACGTTAAGTACTTTTGAGGCTTAATGCAGACAACAAAACAACGAATAAAACGTACTGAAAAATGATTGATTATATTAAGGGCGAACTGGCGGAACTCACTCCGGCGCAGGCCGTTGTTGAGGCTTACGGCGTGGGTTACGCTCTGAATATCTCGCTGAACACATACGAGGCGATACAGGGCAAGGAGAACGTGAAACTGTTTGTGCACGAGGCGCTTGTCACTGGCGGACGCGACGACAGCTACACTTTCTACGGCTTCGCTTCTAAGCAGGAACGCGACCTCTACCGACTGCTCATCACCGTCTCGGGCGTGGGAGCCAACACGGCGCGCATGATTCTCTCGTCGGCATCGCCCTCGGAGCTGTGCAACGCTATCTCCACGAGCAACGAGCGCGTGCTGAAGAGCGTGAAGGGCATCGGACTGAAGACCGCACAGCGCATCATCGTCGACCTGAAGGACAAGATTCTCTCGCTGGGCATAGCGCAGGAGGTGGCGGCAGGAACCGCTACGGACAGCACTATTCCCGTCGACGTGCGCGACGAGGCGGTGGCTGCACTCACCATGCTCGGCTTCTCGCCCGCACCTACGGCTAAGGTGGTTACGGCGATTCTCACCGACGACGCCACGCTGCCTGTCGAGCAGGTGGTGAAGCTGGCGCTGAAGCAGATTAAGTAGACAAGTAAACAAGCTGATTTTGAATTTAACTAATATCATATACCGATTTTTAAAGCGTAGGCTGCAGGCGATTCGCTCGCTCGGCACTGCCCGCGCGTTTGTCGTCGTAATGGTTATGGCGGCACTGGCGTCGTATGCCATCACGCAGACGCCGCAGAACCCGCAGCGCAAGCTCTCGGTGCGCAAGACGCGCGACGCGGCTCCGCAACGTAACGGCTCCGCAGGGCGCATCGACTCGCTCGTCGTAAAGGCGCAGCCCAAGCTCGAGAACGAGGACTCGATACCCGACTCGCTGCTGCATCCGCGCTGGAAGATACAGCGCACGCTGCCCATCACGCTCGACGACCTCGACCAGAACGCCGCCGACCTGAAGCGCCCCGACAACCTGAAGCAGGACGTGGTGTACAACGACTCGCTCGACCGATACATCATCGGCTCGAAGATATCCGACTCGTACATCAACGCCCCGTTTATGATGACGCAGGACGAATATCGCAAGTGGAGCGAGCGACGCATGATGAACCAGTTCTTCCGCAAGAAGAACGACGAGATATACCAGGCTAAGGGCAAGGAGAAGTTCGACTTCACCGACATGCACTTCGACCTCGGTCCGGCTGAGAAGATATTCGGCCCTGGCGGCGTGCGCATCAAGACGCAGGGAACAGCCGAGCTGAAGTTCGGCGCCACGATGAAGAGCATCGACAACCCGTCGCTGCCCGTGCGCAACCGCAAGACCACCACGATGGACTTCGACGAGAAGATAAACGTGAGTCTGAACGGACGCGTGGGCGACAAGGTGAACATGAACCTCAACTACAACACCGACGCTACGTTCGACTTCGACGCGCAGAGCCTCAAGCTGAAGTACGACGGCAAGGAAGACGAGATAGTGAAGCTTATCGAGGCGGGCAACGTGTCGTTCCCCTCCAACTCGTCGCTCGTGCGCGGAGCCTCTTCGCTCTTCGGTCTGCGCACCGACCTGCAGTTCGGCAAGCTCAAGCTGCAGCTCGTAGCCTCGCAGAAGAAGTCGTCGTCGAAGTCGGTTTCGTCGAAGGGCGGCAAGCAGTTCACGCCGTTCGAGATAGACGCCGCCAACTACGAGGAGAACCGCCACTTCTTCCTCGCGCAATACTTCCACGACCGCTACGACGAGTCGATGCGCTCGCTGCCCAACCTCACGTCGGGCGTGACGATCAACCGCGTGGAGGTGTGGGTTACGAACAAGTCGGGCAACACATCCAACACCCGCAACATCATCGCCCTCACCGACTTGGGCGAGAACAACCGCGTGTCGAACAACCTGTGGGGCATCACGGGGCAGCCCGTGCCTGCCAATGCTGCCAATTCGGAGTATGCTGCCATGACATCGCAGTACGCCGCAGCACGCGACATCGACCAGACGTCTACCGTGCTCGACGGAATAGCCGGTTTCGTGGGCGGATCCGACTACGAGAAGCTGGAGCGTGCGCGCCTGCTCAACTCGTCAGAGTATACCGTGAACAAGGCTTTAGGCTACATCTCGCTGAAGACATCGCTGCAGACCGACCAGGTGCTCGCCGTGGCTTACGAGTACACATACGGCGGCGTTACGTATCAGGTGGGCGAGTTCGCGTCGGACATCACCGACTCTAACAAGGCGCTCTACGTGAAGGCGCTGAAGAACACCAGCAACAATCCGCATCAGGGCAACTGGGGCTTGATGATGAAGAACGTCTACTACCTCGCATCGTCGGTGGAGAAGGAGAAGTTCCGCTTGGATGTGAAGTTCCAGAGCGACACCGCCGGCGTCTACCTCACATACATACCCGAGCCGCAGGTGAAGAACCAGACCCTCATAAAGTTCCTCGGAGCCGACCGACTCGACAACAACAACAAGGCGCACCCCAACGGCTACTTCGACTACGTAGAGGGCTACACCGTGACGAACGGACGTGTGTTCTTCCCCGTTGCCGAACCGTTCGGCAGCTATATGTACGAAACGCTTCTGAAGAACGGCGTGGCGGCAGACAAGGCTGCGAAGTACGCCTTCACCGAGCTATACGACTCTACGAAGACCGTAGCGAAGCAGATAGCCGAAAAAGACAAGTACGTGCTCATGGGACAGTTCCGCGGCACATCGGCTAACGTAATCTCGCTCGGTGCATACAACATTCCGCAAGGCTCTGTGGGTTACGGCAGGCGGCGTAACGCTCGCCGAAGGCACCGACTACTCCGTCGACTACTCGGGCGGCGAGGTGACTATCCTCAACCAGAGCATCATCGACGCCGGCACCTCCGTGAACGTGTCGCTCGAAAGCAATACCGACTACGGACAGGAACGCAAGACGATGTTCGGCATGAACTGGGAGTACGACTTCTCGAAGGACTTCCAGCTCTCGGGTACGTTCCAGCACCTCTCCGAACAGGCGCTCACCAACAAGGTGAACATGGGATCGGAGCCGCTCAGCAACACTATCTGGGGCTTGAACATCAACTGGAAGAAGCAGAGCCAGTGGCTCACGAACATGCTCGACAAGCTGCCGTTCCTGCATCTTACGCAACCGTCGAGCATCTCGTTCTCGGGCGAGTTCGCGCAACTCATAGCCGGACAGAGCAGCGGCACGCAGGACAACGCCTCGTACATCGACGACTTCGAGAACACCAAGAACACCATCGACGTGTCTACACCTACGTCGTGGATAATCTCGTCGGTGCCGTCGATGTTCCCCGAGTCGGGCGACAAGGCTACGCTGCGTTCGGGCTTCAACCGCTCGCGCCTGGCGTGGTACACCATCGACCCGCTCTTCACACGCCGCTCTTCGTCGCTCACTCCGAGCCACATCAAGAGCGACCTCGACCAGCTGTCTAACCACTACGTTCGCGAGTTCTACGTGAGCGAGCTGTTCCCTAACCGCGACCAGAGCGCATACAACGGTAACTCGTCGATGCTCAACATACTCAACCTCGCTTACTATCCGAACGAGCGCGGTCCGTACAACTTCGACCCCGACCTCAACTACGACGGCACACTCAACAATCCGCAGAAGCGCTGGGGTGGCATGATGCGAAAGCTCGACACCAACGACTTCGAGGCTGCCAACATCGAGTACATCGAGTTCTGGATGCTCGACCCGTTCATCTATACACGCGAGCAGGGCGTGGCTGCCGACTACGGCGGCGACTTCTACATCAACCTCGGCGAGATGAGCGAGGATATCCTGCGCGACGGCAAGAAGTTCTACGAGAGCGGCATGCCCGTAGACGGCTCGCAGAACTTCACCACTACGCAGTGGGGTAAGGTGCCCAATCAGGCTACCGTCGTGTACGCCTTCGCAACATCGAAGGGTTCGCGTGCGCTGCAGGACGTCGGCTTCAACGGACTAAACGACGAGGAGGAGCAGAAGTGGGAGAGCTATCAGGACTTCCTCAAAGAAGTGCAGGGCAAGGTGAATCCTGCCGTGTGGGACTCTATCTGGGCTGACCCCGCAGGCGACAACTACCACTACTTCCGCGGTTCCGACTACGACAAGATGAAGGCGCCCATCCTGCGACGCTACAAGTACATAAACAACCCGCAGGGCAACTCGCCCGACAACGACTCGCGCACGGAGAGTTACGACACATCGTACAAGTCGACACCCGACGTAGAGGATATCAACCAGGACTACACGCTCAACGAGTACGAGAAGTTCTTCCAGTACCGCGTGTCTATCCGCCCCGAAGACCTCGAGGTGGGCAAGAACTACATTGTAGACAAGCGCGAGGACACCCACCAGTTGCGCAACAACGAGACAGAGACCGTCAACTGGTACCAGTTCCGCATCCCGTTGCGCGAGTACGAGAAGAAGTTCGGCGCAATCAACGACTTCACCTCGATGCGCTTCATGCGTATGTTCCTCACAGGCTTCAAGCATCCTATCGTGCTGCGCTTCGCCACACTCGATCTCGTGCGTGGCGAGTGGCGCGTCTACGAGCAGAATCTCGACAACTCGGCTTCGACATCGGGCAAGCTCGTGGTGAGCGCCGTGAACATCGAGGAGAACAACGACAAGCAGCCGGTCAACTATATCCTGCCGCCGGGCATCAAGCGCGGACAGGACCCCACGCAGCCGCAGCTCGTGGAGAACAACGA
>ERZ1024483.107-NODE-107-length-26719-cov-17.009713_pt1 | contig 26719 bp, 34 predicted proteins | sample MGYA00520799_ERZ1024483 | MGnify/ENA primary metagenome ERZ1024483 (study PRJEB33242, sample SAMEA3444315) | Homo sapiens | biome: Host associated; feature: Gastrointestinal tract; material: Stool | place: Uganda | collected 2011-01-01 ...
TAAACAGGAAGCCGATTGCCGACTGGTTCAGGGAGCAATGGCACAGGCTTAGATATGGAGCAAGAGTGCCGCAACAGGAAGAAAGAAAAAGTAGAGGATTCAAATTATAATAGAAGCAATTTGATTAGTAATCTAAAAGCACTCCGATAACGATTAGAGTGCTTTTAGATTGTTTATCATTAATTATCAAAGCAAGTGCAGTTTAAGATTTTACTGAAGTTTGCATTAATAAAGAATATACTACAGCTGATATATGCGCAACATATTGTGACGCTTGTGATTCATTTCCCTTGAAATCCTTAACAAATACCGCTAAGGTATAACTGATATTATTAGGCAGACATATATAGGCAACATCATTGTGAGCTGCAAGAACACCATTTTCATTAACATAACCTGAACCTGTCTTATGCGCTATAACAACCCCTTCTTTATCAAGAAGTGGAGCTGCTATCCTATCTACACCTGTTTTGCATTCTTTTAACGTATTCTTAATGAAACTTTGTTTCTCATCATCGATAAGACCTTCAGTAAACAAACGATTCATCAACATTGCAGCACCAAGAGGAGATGTATAGTTAGAGTAAGCCTTGTTATGGTCAGCCGACATTTCCTCTTCCGTATAAGCTATCTGAAAACTTGAACGAGGAATGAGTGTGGCTATAAAACTATCTGTTTGAGCGACATTAACCATATCCTTAAACATAAGGTTGCTTGCATTGTTGTCACTCTGAGTAAGAGTATAACGCAGCAAATCTCTCACTGTCAATGATATGACTGGCCCTGAATAATCTTTCAGCATAGGACTCCAAGTCTTTGGGTCAAGTTTATCCCTATTTATATTTACTAAGGTATCAAGTGAAATTCCTTTATTGTCAAAGTCATTACAAAGAGCTAATGCCTGATGAACCTTAAACACACTCATCATAGGATAAACACTCTTATTATTGACCTTAACCGTATCTCTGTTATTAACAATAACCGCCACACCAATTTCGCCAGGACAAGCTGAGACAATTTGAGAAATGCTATCAGTCAAAACATTTGTTAAAGGAGGATTTGCGCTATCTTTTGTCGCTGATTTATGGAACAATGAAAATACCAAGATGAAAATGCAAACTAAAGCTATACTCAAAACTACGATTTGTTTTTTTCTGTTTTTTTCCATGTTTATATTATTTATATTTGTTTGACGAGAATATCTTTATTTGCCGACAAAGGTACATAACTTTACGGAAAAATATGTTTCTCCTTAATTCCGCAACACTATAATTTAACTTTATTTATAAGTTCCTGAGCAACAAAAAGTTGCCCAGGATTTTGCCATGTCAGAATTTTCACTTATCTTAGTGTTGCAAAAAGAAAACAAGTACGGGCATGAAAACGAAATGTACAATGTGGGTGTGAGCCTGAAAGAGGTGGAATGTCTGTAAATGAGGGAGTTACGTGTGGGTTTGGAGAAGATGGGAGATAAAACGAAATGTGCAAAAGGTTGAAGTGGGTTGAATTTGGGTTTAATTCTGTTCAGTGGAGCGTTTAATTCGAGGCGAAGATTGAACGACGTGGGGTTGAATTTGGTTGAACTGAGAGCGACGAAAGGTGGCGAGGTGGCTGCTTTTCGTCGCTTTTTTCGTTTGTGGGCTTTCCTTACGTGTGGGGCGGTAGATTGGAGGACGGAGGAAAGAAAAGGCGCGAGAGGGGCTTAAAATGGGGAATTGGGGCGTATGGGGAGCGACAGAGATGTGCAGGACGGGTGTTTTGGGCTGTACCTCGCCGCCCATGGGGCGTGTGGTGGTGTTTGACTGGGTGCAGCTCTACGATGGCGCAGAATGGCGTTTAATGGGCGTTTGAATAGTGTTTAATCGGTGGTTAAACGGCAGCCAGAAAGGCGGTGATTTGGTGCAGGGCGGCGGCGGCTTTTCCCTGTACTTTTCGTTTGTTTTTTGGTATTGGGGTTATTATTGGGGTTACAGTTGGGGTTACGTATTACTTGCGAATAATACCCCTAACTATACTTTAACGGCTTCAAAAAGCGGCTTTTTGCGGAGAAAACACCCCTTTAATTACCATTTAACGCACGGGGCGAGAAATAGCGCAAACCCTTTATTTATCGGGGTTTGCGAGCGTTTAACGGGTGTTTAATGGTGAAAAGAGCATCTTTTTTTTTATTCAGCACGGATAACACCTATTACAATGGCTATCTGATAGATGCCACGGCGTGATATTTCAAAAGGTTTGTATTTCTCGTTCTCTGACACCAGCGTGATGCTCTCGTCGGTAGTTCCCTGCTCTACCTTTTTAATAAGTGCGCCTTGGTCGGTGTTGATGACATAGACTTTGCCCCACTGAAAGAAAATATCTGTAAGCGAAAGCATTTTGCACGCCACCATATCGCCAGAATAATAGTGGGGTATCATGGAGTCGCCCCGCACATGGATAAGAAAGTCGGCATTTCTGAACGCAGGCACGACATAGCGGTCACATTCCTGCAAAAGCACAGTTTGCTCGCCTGCAAAATAGCCCGCCATTGCCTCTACTGGTATGAGCGGTATGCCTGTGCCGTCTTTGCTTTGTTCGACCACCACGCCTGAACCTTTTAGCATATCACCCTTACCAGTTAATAACCAATCAGATGAAATATCTGGATATACACTTAGGATATTTTCTAATTTGTCAGTACCAATTGCACCACCTTTTTTCAAACACTTGCCAAACGAAGCGTTTGACATTCCTATACTCTTTTCAAAAGCGGCAACAGAAATGCTTTTGTAGTCGATATATTGCTTTATTCTTTCCAGTATCATAGCCCCTAATGTTAAATATTTCATTGTAGATAGGAAATATCCTACGAATAATTTGGTTAAACGTAGGAAATATCCTATCTTTGCACCGTGTTAGTAATAACACAGCGGCCAAAGATAGTGAAAAAGGCCGAAAATCACGAATAATCACCATTAAAAGTTAATAAAGCAATGTTACAAAAGGAATTTGAAGCCCTGACGGGCAAGAAAGTGACGGCAGAGGAATATGCCGAAATCGAGAAGGTGTACATGGCCATTGACAACATGGACAAAGAGGAGTTTTGCGCTGCGTGGAACGAGCAGAAGTTCGGCTACATCGTGGGCGAGCTTGTGAAGAGCGTGCAGGGGCTGACGAAATGGCGTGACCACTGGAAGAAGCAAATGGACGAGGCGGAAGAAAAGGCGGAGGATGCTGCTTTTGTGCTGCTGAATGGTGCCAACGAGTACAACGACGAGGACATGAAAGAGGCAGCCATCGCGCTGGTGGGCATGAAGGAAGCCGTGCGCATCGACTTGGAAAACGGCTTCAAGCTGAGCGAGGCAGAACGTGACTACCTATTAGAAAACTTATAATAACCACTAAAACACCATAACAATGGAAGCGACAAGAAAACAAATCGAGATTACAAAGGAAGCACGTAAGGAGATAAAGGCGGCTTTCAAGTGTTCGGACATGGCCATCTGGCGTGCATTGAGCTTTGCTCTGGACACGCCCCTGAGCCTGCGCATACGTAAGTTTGCCATGCAGAAGGGCGGCGTGCTGCTTTTGCTGACCCCTGCCATGGAGACGATACACGACAAGGACGGATATATGCGCCAGTATTTTGAGAACGGCGCAATGCTGGAGGCCGACAAGCACACGGGCACGGTGCAGGTGTTTGACAAGGACGGCACGGTGCGCCGTGAGGTGAAGCACTGCACCATTGAGCAGCTGTACGTGGAACAGACATTTGCAGGAGGGCTTTAATATGGAGTATTACGGTAACACGCTATGTATAAGCCACACAGAGCTGACGGCTGGCATTATGAGCGCAACCAATTTGAAGCAAATGAGGTTGCGTGGCAAGGTGCAGCAGGTTCGTCGTGGCTGTAATGGTACTCCTGCGCTGTTTGCCGTGGATAGTCTGCCATTAAAATACAAAACGGAAGTTTACAGACGCTACCCCGACTTGCAGGAAAAGGCCGAAAGCAAGCCCTTTGTGGAGAGTGTGCAGCCCGACGGCGAGGCCATGCAGTTTTACGCCGACTATGTGTTGGCTGACGGCAGGCACCTGAGCAACGAGAAGCAGGGGGAATATGCCAACAACTGCGCCATCATGAACGCTTTCAGAGAGTGTATAGAGCGGGCGAACAGCCACCGCATACGTCAGAGCAAAGCCAAGATAAAGCTGGGCGAGTTTTGGAAGAAAGCCGCTGCGGCACTTCCGCGCATATCGGACACATGGCCAAACAGCCTGCCACAGAACGCGAGGCGGCTGCACATGAAGTTCAACGAATACCAGAAGCAGGGTGCTGTGGTGTTCATCAGCAAGAAGTTCCAGAACTCGAACGCCGCCAAGGTGGCCGACGTGGAGCAGGAGGCAGTGCTTACACAGATGATAGCCCACCACAACAACCTTGACAATGTGATGATAGCCGAATATTACAACAAGGTGGCAGAAATGCAGGGCTGGGCAGCGATAACCGCCAGCACGGTGGGCGTGTGGAAAGACAAGCTCGACCTTGTGACGGCAGCGGGCAGGCGCGGTGCAACGAATTTCAGAAATGAAAGGAGCATGCAGGTGAAGCGCAGGAGGCCAAGCGCGGCGTTCCTTATGTGGACGCTGGACGGCTGGGACTGCGAACTGCTCTACCAGACCGTAAAGGAGGACGCGCAAGGCCACCACGTGACGACGTACTCAAACCGTCTGTGTCTGGAAGTGGTGCTCGACCCCTGCTGCGACTACCCCATAGGCTACGCCATAGGCACGCACGAGACCCCTGCACTGATAACTGAGGCACTGCGCAACGCTGCGCAGCACAGCGCGGAGCTGGCAGGGCAGATGCTGAGGGCGAACCAGCTGCAATGTGACCACTACGGCATAAAGGCCATGACACCGCTGTATTTGGCCATGAGCGACAAGCTGACCCCTGCGCGGGTGAAGAACGCGAAGGCCAAGGTGGTGGAACCTTATTTCGGGTATCTGAACAAGACGTACTGCAAGCGGTGTAACAACTGGAGCGGCTACGGCGTAACGACAGACCCCAAGCGGCAGCCGAACAGTGAAGCCCTGAACATGCTGCGCCACACGTTCCCCGACGAGCAGGGCGTGAGGGCACAAATCCACGCCATGATTGCGGCAGAGCGACAGAAGAAACATGCGCAGATGATGCAGCTGCTGAGCAAACTGCCCGCAGAAAGACGGCTACCGCTGACGAAAGAAAACTACCTGCTTTACTTCGGCGACACGACGGGACAGACAAACGCCATTTGTGGCGGCGGGTTGCGCCCTACGCTGCTGGGACTGAAGCGAGAGTATGACACGTTCGACCTGACATTCAGGCAGCACGCTGGCGAAAAGTGGCGTGTGCTGTATGACCCCAACGACTTGGGCGAGGTGCTGGCGGTGAACGAGGACGGAACGCTGCGCTATATGCTTACAGAAAAGTATGTGCAGCCTATGGCTTTGGCCGACCGCACGGCAGGCGACGCGCTGGAACTGCAAAAGGTGCATGACTTCAACGACCGACTGGAAGAACACGTGACGGGAGAGTTAGCCCGAACATGGGAAATATGCGAAGAACTGGGACGCAAAGACCCACGAGTGGCAAACGAGTTGAACCGCTGGTGTCTATGTGACAGCAGAGGGCAGCACAAGAACCAACGAGAGGCTAAACGTCTGGAGTTGGAAAGTGGCAAAGCCATAGCGGTGGAAGTGACGGCACCCACACCTGCCCCTACACCGAAGCAGGAGGAAGTGAACGACTACTCCATTTTCTAAACATCAAGTAAATAACGAATAAAAAGCATACAACATGACAAAAGACGAAAAGGTACAGATAGCAGAACGCCTTAAAAGTTACTGCGCACAGAAAGGCAGCCAGAACAAAGCCGCAAAGAGCATGGGCATCAGCTCTGCCACGCTGAGCAAAGTGCTGAACAATGACTGGGACACAATAAGCGACGACATGTGGCGCAGCATCGCGGCACAGACAGGCCACGACGGCACGGCATGGGTAACGGTGGCGACCAGAGGCTTTGAGCGTATGGGCTTCATACTGGAGAGTGCGAAGAACGAGAGCCTCGCCATGGCCGTGACAGGTGAGGCAGGCTGCGGCAAGACAGAAGCCATAAAGCAGTACACGGCACAGCATCCCGCCACTTATCACCTCTGCTGTTCGGAGTACTGGAACAGGCGCACGTTTATCGCCAAGCTGCTGCGTGCGTTGGGCAAGGACATGGCAGGAACGGTGAGCGAGCAAATGGACGCCATCGTGGAAGAACTGCAAGCGGTGGAGAAGCCGCTTGTGGTGCTGGACGAGGCCGACAAGCTGAGCGACCAAGTGCTCTACTTCTTCATATCGCTGTACAACCAGCTGGAAGGACAGTGCGGTCTGGTGCTTTGCGCCACCAACTTTCTGGAAAAGCGCATAACACGCGGCGTAAGGTTCAACCGCAGGGGCTACCAAGAGATTTACAGCCGCATAGGCAGAAAGTTCGTGAAGCTGCAAGTGGTGAACGACGAGGACATCGCGGCTGTGTGCAGAGCCAACGGCGTGACCAGTGCGGCAGACATCGGCACAATCATCAAGGACTCGGACAACGACCTGCGCCGCGTGAAGCGTGCGTGCTGGACAATCAAGAAAGGGGGCAGGGTATGAACGGCGAGGAGATAGGCTGGAACAAACCGCAGCGCGTGACCATAGGACTGCCCTCAAAGATAGTACCGCGCATCATGGACGAATGGCTATACAGGGACGCACCCGTAGCCATGACCGTGAGGCGAGCGAAGACAAAAGGGCTTACATTGCTGATAATGGAACTCGGCAAGGAAGACGCAAAAGGCATGATATTCGCGAGCTGGTGCATCCAGCAGGCTGGCGGCACTGCCAAAGTGGACATAAAACCGTTATAACGACATGGCAAGGGCGATAAGTAACAAGAATGTTTTGCAGGCAAAATTCGACGTGGCCGACTTCGACGGGGCGTTTCTCGCCAGCTTCGGTCGGCCAGAGCTTCGCGGCGAATGGCTGATATACGGCGGCAGCGGTTGCGGAAAGACCACGTTTGTGATGCAGCTTTGCAAATACCTGACGCGCTTTCGCCGTGTGGCATACAACTCGCTGGAGCAGGGTCTTTCGCTCTCTCTGCAAAAGGCATGGGAGCGCGTGGGCATGGAAGAAGTGGGCACACGCATCATCCTGCTGGACAAAGAGAGCCTGAAAGACCTGACGGCGAGGCTGAGGAAGAAGCAAAGCCCCGACATCATCGTAATAGACAGTGTGCATTACTGGCTGGGGTTCAAAATGAGCGACTACATGAAGTTACGCCAGCAGTTCCCCGACAAGCTGTTTATCTTCATAGCCCACGAGCGCAAGGGCGAACCGAAAGGCAGCCTCGCACAGAACCTGCGCTATGATGCAGACATAAAAATAAGAGTGGAGGGCTACAAGGCGTTTACCACCACCCGTTATGAGGTGGCAGAGAAAAAGGAGGGCGGTGCGGACTTCATCATCTGGGAGCAAGGCGCGGCAGAATACTGGGCAAACATAACAAACAAATAAAGCTATGGCAAAAGAGAACAAGACAATGGACGAAATACACAGAGGGCTGCTCAAAAAGTACCACACCCTCTGCACTGTGCTCGGACTGAGCGCAGAGGAAAAGTCCGCCATTGCAGAGAGCTACGGTGTGGAAAGCAGCAGGGACATAGACACACACGACCTTGTGAACATCTGCGCGAAGCTCTCGGCACAGGCCAACGAGAAGCAGGGCACGGGCGACATGGACAAACTGCGCAAGCGCGTTATGGCCGCCGTGGGCAGCTACCTGAGAAAGACAGGACGCAAGAGCAACGCCACGGTGATAAAGGCGATAGCGTGCAGAGCGACAGGTCACACGGACTTCAACAAGATACCGCGCGAAAGGCTGCGCAACCTGATAGGACTGTTTAACAACAAGGTGAAAGACAGCGAGGCGGTGGACATCATCGCGGCAGAACAGGACACGGCTGTGGTGGATATGGGCAGCGTGTTCGGTTTTTCGCCACAGGGCGAGGCATAAGGAAACATATATAACGAACTTAAAAAACAAGGTTTATGTGGTTAAAGGAAAGTAACAGAATGAAGCACTTCGCTTATGCGATACCGTGCGGCTTCGTAGGAACGGAGCTGTTTGTGCTGGGCTTGGCAGTCGGCATGGAGTTCAAGGACAAAATGTACGGCGGTCGGTTTGACTGGCTGGACATCGCCGCCACGTTATTGGGCGGCATCGTCGGGCAGCTGCTTCAAGTGGGGTTAATCATGGCATTGTATAACATCTAAAAACGAGAACAGAATGAAAGATTACTTTAAGGGTTTGGGCAACGCGGTGGTATGTGCGCCGTTTGCCATTATCGGCATTTTCTTCATGGCTACGGGCATGGTGTGTAAGGCGGCAGGTTATGCGCTGTTCGGCTTATTCGGAAACGCGGCAGAGGAAATGAAGAAAGTGAAGCAGCTATGAGCAAGGAGCTGGAGAAAGCCCAACACGCCATCCGTGAGCTGACCGTGGAAATGAGTGGTACGGAATACGAGGAGTTTATGCGGCAGCTGGCGGAATGGGCGGGCTATCAGGCAGAGGTTGCCAACTGGCATGAAAGTGACGAATAAACAGCATTTAATAACCCATTAAACAGTATTAAAACAATGGACAACGAAAAGAAAGTACAGGTCGAAATGACCGCAGAACAGGCCGAAGCGTTTGCCGCTTTTCAGGCCAAGCAGAAGAAAGAGGCAGAGGCCGCACAGCGCAAGGCTGACCGCGAGACTTATGCCAAAATGGTGGACGAGGAGGTGGCGGCAGCCATACCAGAGCTGCGCCGTCTGAGCGACGACATCAAGGTGGTAAAATCCAAGGTGTACCAGAACTTTGCGCAGGTGCTCGACATCAAGAGCAACGTGCTGGGCATAACCAAGGACACACAGCGCACACACACCTTCACCCATTCGGACGGCAACATGCGCCTGACATTGGGTTACAACTGCATAGACGGCTACCGCGACACGGTGGAGGACGGCATCGCCATGGTGAAGCAGTACATCGAAAGCCTCGCCACAGACGAGAAGACAAAGAGCCTCGTGTCCGCCATCATGCGCCTGCTGAGCCGTGACGGTATGGGCAACCTTAAAGCCAGCCGCGTGCTGCAACTTCGGAAAATGGCAGAGGAGAGCAACGACGACAAGTTCATGGAGGGTGTTAAAATCATCGAGGAGGCATACCAGCCCACCATGACACGCCAGTTCATCCGTGCCGAATACAAAGACAAGAAGGGACAATGGCACATTATACCGCTGAGCGTGACAGACGCGGACACCGACGGAGAGGAAGAGGCAGAAGTAAAAAAATAAGCGTGCTACCTATGCATTCCCGAAAGAAGACAAAAGCAACACGCCCCGAATTTGTTAATAAAGCGTCGGCAAAGGTAACAAATTGTTTCGGGCAATGCAAAGAAAACACCACAAATCAACACTTGAGCGCATCAGAAAAGTGCGTGCGATAGTTGACCGCTACTATGAAGCAGGCAACAACAGTAAATGTTACAAGGCGGTGTGGCAGCGATATGTGTGCCCGTTGTACCCTATGAGTTACCGCACGTTCCTCAGTTATCTGGACATACCGACACCGCCGCCCCCGCCACCCACTGCACTGGAGCAGTCGCTCTTTGAATTTTGGGACGATATGCCAGTGTACGGCAAATGACACAAAAGGCTGCACCGCCAGAAATGGGGTGCAGCCTTTTATGTGTCTATACGCGGTCTATAATCTCCATAGTTGAAAGCATGACGCTTTGCTGCGGACGCTCTGCTGTGGCATCCACGGCGCGGGTTTGCCATCGCTCTATGTTCTCCATCAGTTCGCCGTGGTTGTGGTTTGTCGCGCTGGCGGTGAGCTGAAAGGCAGTGAAGCCAGTGCCGCTCAGTCCCTGCATGGCAGCGTTCACGCGGTCGATAAGGTCGAAGTACTGAAGGGCTGTGTCAATGCGCTTATCGGCTGCGCCAGCGGTGTAAGCCTGCCAGCGTGTGACAATATGGAGGCGCACGGGAATGTCGGCCTCTCTCTGCCATCGTGAGAGCTGGCGCACCTCGTACGGCTCGAACTCAATAAAGACGGCAGGGAGCGGCCACGGTACGGAGGTGGCGACTTCGACCACATGTTCGTTCCACAGGTCTATGAACTTAATGTCGGGGCAACGCTCGGCGATACGCTGGGCGATAGCCTTAAAAATCTGTTTTCTCATTTTCTTTTTCTTATGAATTGTGCAAGTGACATGCTGAACTGCTGAAGGTTGTCGTCTATCACGTTTTTAATGAGCTGCTGCGTTTCTTTTCCGTCGCCTATGAACTGACGCTGCGGCATGTTAAAACGGCGTTTATGGGCGCGAACCTTATAGCGTTTTCCTTTCTTGCTTGTGCGGTAATGCGTCCTAACCGTGAGCGTGCCTTTGCCGCCCTCGTTATGGATCGTTGTGTAGGGCAGCGAAGAAGAAAAGCGCACGCCATGGCCGACGACCTCGCTTTTGATGCTTCGCCGCATCGCACCCGTGACCACAAGGAGAGAGCCAAGAGCTTTCGGGTCTTTGCGCGGCTTCCATGCGTCGGTAAAAAAGGCTTTGCGCTGGAAGTTCTTGTCGAACTCGTCGGCAAGTTCCACACGCATATCCTTTAGAATGTTGGCTTCAAGCTGTTTGCCGTCTGGAATATTTGGCATATTGTTGAAATTATTGTTAATAACTTATTGAACTATGAGTAAAAGAACGTATCTTTGTGGCATGAAACAGGAAACAATACCACAAGCAGTAATCAAAGAGGCACAGCCTTTCATTGACCGCTACGGCAACCGACTAAAATACCTCGGTGACGTGGAGGGGCAAAAGGCGTGGCTTTTTGCATTTCCTGCTGACGCGACCATTGGTTATCCTGTTGTTTATTTGTTCAAGAACGGTGAGGCACTGGAAGTTTCCGACTCACTTGCTTTTGACTTTATCGGCATGTACGTCGAAAATCTCGATGAAATCGGTATTGAATAGCTTGTTATCTATTCGCATGATACCTCGGCAGCCGTGCTGAGTACCTTTTCCCTCTTTTGCCAAATTGTTTATATCGTCCCATTCACGACCTGACCCCTCGGAGTTGTCGTGCTGTGGCTCTATATATTTGAGCGTTCCGTCCTTAAATCGTTGTAATACCGTCATGTGTCCGCCGCCAGACTTCCAGCCAATACAGAGACCATACACACCCTCCTCCTTACAAGTTTCGTCGAAAAACTCTAACCAGCGTTTCTGTGTCATTTGCTTGTACTTCTTAGAGGCGAGCCAGTCGTTTATTTTCGTGTAGGTCGCTGGTGTTCCGTCTGCGTTTTTCCACACTTCCCAACAGTTGTAACCACGACTCAGATATTCAAGCTTCGACCCTGTGGTGTTACCCTTAGCCGTTACATCAATGCCCATAAGGCGGAGCATATAAGCAGGTGTGCAGGTTTGGCAGTTAATGTTGTACGGCTTATCTTTCGACTCGCTGTAATCGGGGTTCTTTCTGTAATGCCGTCCCTCTTTATCCACATAAGCCCCCTTGGGGTCTAATATGAACTTCTCAACGTGTTTCGGGTTTGCGTGCTGTTTGTCTGCCTGTTCCACGCTCATAGGTTTGCCCACGGTTATATTGAGGGCTTTTGCCATTTCGTAGTTATTCAGAGCCTTTGCGTCTTTTTCTGCATCCGTCAAGTTATCAGGCAGCTGTGCGCGAAGTTCTGCCACACGTTTGGCCTTTTGCTCTTCCTCGCTCATTTGCTTAATGACTTTCTTTGCCTTTGCTGGTGCCTTATAATAAGGGTGCTTGGGTGGAAAGAGTGCCATTTCAGTGCCAGCGTTGTAGCGGAACATCTGTTGTTTGAGCGTTTCGGTGGCCTCGTCGCCTAACTTCATGGCCTCTTTCGGGTCGGAAGGCTGGTATTTGGAGCGGCGCACCTGCACCGCCTGACAACGGCAGCCCCAACCGTTAGGCGGGTAATATTTAGACCAGAACGGGTCGTCGGCAGGGAGCGTAATGCCGTCGAGAGCCGCATGGTCTGGACGTACACGGGAGTCCTGCGCCGTGCGGTACTGGAGGAAATAGCGGTCGGTGTCCTGTTTCAGGTCGTTCCACTTAACTGCCATGAGTGAAGAGCCAAGGGCGTGCTTATACTCAGCATTAAGCCAGTTCACATTATAGTTCTTGTTAATCTGCTGCACGTCTTTACGGAAGTCGTCGAAAGGCTTCACGTTCCCCTGGTCGTCGAGCATGGAAAGCCCAACCTCGCGGAGCGCGTGGAAAGTCTTCAAGCCAGAGAAGATGAAACCGTTGTTTTCAAGCGCATAGCGCAGCGTTTCGGGGACTTCATGCGGCACGGCAGCATCGACGGCACGGTTAATTATCCGCGTCGTTTCGTCAATGACCTTTCGGGCGCGTGGGTCGGTGAGCTGCGAGACATCAAAGCCGCCAGCGTCATATACCATTTGTGCGGCATCGTCGAAAAGAGCCGCATCGAACATGGGAGCCTCGCCGCCCTCGCCGTGTGCCAGCGTGAGGGCATCGTCCTCGTAGAGCTGGAGCAGTGCAGAGTGAAACGCCCCGTAAGAGCTGCGCAGGTCTGCGGCCTGCGCGGGGCTTATCTGAAAAAACTGTCTGGCTGCGTCTTTGCCTGACGCACGCCCGTGATACCCACATTGTATTTGTCGATGAAATACTGCGGGTCTATCTCGTAGTATTCCAGCAGGAGGCGTTCTATCTCTCTTTGCTCGGCAGGCGAGAAACTGGCTGCATCGTCCCACTCAAAGCGCAAGCCGCCCACGGGGAAACCGTGCATGAGCATGAACGGCATCAGCTTGTCGTTAATGTTGTATGCCAGCATGGTCTTATCGTCTTCCACCACATTCTCGAAGACTTCGAGGTGTGTTTCGGACTGAGAAAGGCTACTGCCACTGTCTATGGTCATGGTCTGGTTGAGGATACCCTTTGACATTTCGGAGTTACAGCGGTCAATGCGTCGGTCGAAGACGTTGTAGGCATCGCCGCGGCTTGTTTCCTTTATCTCTATATCCGTACCGTCTGGGAACAGACCCCAAAAGGCAGACCCCATATTTTCCAGCGCATTCTCGATTTTCGCACGTTCCTTATCGTCGGTCGTGGTGGCTTTGGCTATACGCATGGGCGCACCGAATATTTCGCCGAACATGTCCCAAAAGCCAAGCATATTGCGTTTGCTGATACACTGGGGCGAGCATGAAAGGAGAAGACCAAGGTCGGTTTTGCCGCCGGCTTCCAGACACCACTGTGAAAACTCGCCCTCTCGGTATGGAATGCCACAGTGCCAGTCTTCGCCTACTGTTTTGAGCAGCACGCCATGCTCAGGGCATACGTGTTTGCGCGGCACAAGTTCCACACCGTCGAACTTCATGCCGTCGGAAGTCTTGACCACATCGCCGAACTGTATAAGCGAGTGTCCCCAATAGCGTGAAAAGAGGACGTGCGTACAATAGTCGTCGAACCATTCCTTGCGGAGCAGGTCGGTGGCCTTTTCGTCTTCTTTGCCGTCTTTTCCCACAAGTCGGTACTTGTTGCGCTTGACCATTCCCACACGCTGCGAAATACAGCCCTGTAGGTGCAGGTCAATTAGGTTGTCCGTGTAAATGTCGTAGAGCAGGGCGCGCTGCGGGTTATCTACATTTATGGCCATCTGCCATGCCTGCCTCCACATGCCCACATCCTTTTTCGTGAGCGTGTCGGTCTGCTGCAAGAGCTGCGCAGTAAGGCGCAAGCCCTGCTTTGAGCGTGTGAACTTTGCGAGCCGCTGCATGTCGTAGCGTGAATATATCTGCTCGCCCGTTACGGCGGCATAGGCCGTTTTAATTCTGCTTAAAAAATCCATTGCTTTAATGCTGTTAAATAAAGTGTTCAACGCCGTTTAATGAGCCTTTGAAAGCCCATTAAACGGCGTTTAATCTGTTTACCAAGTAGGACGCGTCTTCTTCTGGCTTCCCCATTTTACAGGGTTGTTAGCGTCCGTGTCGCCGCTGGCGTCCATATAGGTGGGGAAGTCGGGCGAGGCTTTCGACGCTTGCACGTCACGCAGCCACTTTATACTCTCGTTATACAGGCTTTCGCGCCGCTCTATGCCCATATTCTGCGGCAGGCGGTGAACCATTAGCCACAGGGCTATATTGACACAGCACTGCACCAGCTGCGGGTTGCGGTCTGCGCCAGTCTGACGGAACGCCCGCGCCATGTCGTAACGGTGGCGCGTGTAGCTGCTTATCTGTTCCTGCGCCGCACGCTCGGCGGTCAGTCTGAGGTCGGTGTTGGCCTGCAACGTCTCAAACTCGAAATCATCGCACACCGCCTTGTAATCATCATCGTTTAGAAACATTGCGCTTACGGAAAGAAAAAGAACAGCGGCGGCACTTGTCCAATGGCTGCGGCACAGCCTCGAACATGGCAACCTTTCGTGCCGTCTCTGCGGTGAAACCCTTTGAAAAACGGTGCTGGCGTATCAGCTTTTTAACACCCTGCATGGACACGACACGCGGACGTCCGTTCCATACAAGCACCAAGAATTTGCGGCGGTGCAGGTTTGCACTGCGCTGAGCCTTACGAATGGCTCGACGTGCGCGGAGGTCAAAGACCACGGCGCGGATAAAATGCTTTACTTTATTCATTACCATGTTATATTTTTAGCCGACCGACGTTTGCCGAAAGACGGCGTGAAACTTGAAATGCTCGAATGTTTTTGCAGCAGATAGATAGCCCCCTCGTCTGCGTCGGGCGCATCATCGTGGCCGCGCATACCTTTCTGGAAGGCCAGCGTGAAATCAACGGCACGCACCATGTCGGGGTCGTCCTTTTGGCTCTCGTCGTAAAAGACAAAGCCACGCTCCCACAGAGGTGCGACGCTCTCGATACGCTGGAACTTGTCGGGCTTCTTTCGCTTGTCTGGAATAATGGGCAGCTGGTAACCTCGTAACATTCCTTCTGTGGCGAAGTCTTCGAGCTGTTTGTCCTGCATGAAGTTTGCCTCCATATAGAACTTTACGGCAATGCCTGTCTGCTGCGCCCACTCGTAGAGGTCATAGCACCAGCGTACCATTTCGGCAATGGTGGCCTGACGCACGAAAGCCCGCAAGTGCCAGAGGCGTGTCGCTTTGTCCTTAGCCCACAGCTTTGCGGCTTTGTAGTCGTTTTTTGTGCTTGACTTCCACGAGGGGTCGATATACAGCACAATTTCCGTGAAGTCGCGCCACGCTGGCCGCTTTGCCCACTTTATCCAGTCCTGACGGAAGACGGCACCCTCGACAATCGGGTTGTTCATGTACTCTTTCTGAAAGGAGCGGTAGCCCTCGAAATCCTCAATGGCCTGCACCTCTTCGCGTGTCCACTTCGCCGCCCATGACACACGCCCCTCCCTGTCCAGAATATCGACCTGCGAGACCTTTACGGACTTAATGGCACAAATGTTAGCCAGTACGGAGTTCTTTGCTATGAGGTTGCCCACCATGATGAAGCGACCACGGCCACCATCCAAGGCACCGAAGAGGGCTTCTTTAACCCAATCCGTGAGGCGTGACACACGGGCAGGGTTTTCGCAAAGCTCGTCATCGTCCAAGTCGTCAATGACAATGTAGTCAGGACGGTGGGAGCGATAACGAAGACCACGGGGCGACTGTCCACGACCACGGGCGAAAAAGGCCGTACCGTCTTTTGTGACGAAAGAACCCTCCTCCCATGTGCCGTTGTTATACTGTTCGCCGAAGTCGGCGGCATACCGCTTGTTGTATTGCAATTCCGCCTGCAAGTCGGCCAGCAGCGTATTTGCGTTGTCCTGAGACTTTCCCACCAAGACCATGACCCAAAACTGGCGAAGCTCTGCGCCGCCGTAAATCTGCGCCTTTAGCCACATAGGGATGAAAATGTCCAAATGCGTGGATTTTGCCGCGCCTCTATGCCATTTGAAAACCGCCTTTACATTTCGGTCTGAAATGATTTGCTTTGCCGCTTTGAGGTGAAACGGGGCACAGGGCGTTTGTTTGCCCGTCTGCGGGTTGGTGGTGTAGTGCGGGAAATAATAGTCGACAAACGCGCCATAATCTGAAAGCAGGCGTTTAATGCGCTGTTTCTTCTGCGCGTCCGTCTCGTGTGCATCCACGGTGGTGGCTTCCTGCACTGTCTCGCAATGCGCCTTCCACTGCTGTAACGCCTCTTTCGGCGTAAGTTTGTCGTAATTTGGCATGGCTACTTAATTAGTTTGTTCTGCATGAGGTAGTTTATATATTTGTTGTGGTACTTGTTTATGGTCTTCAACAGTTCGGGCGTAATGTCCTCGTCGAACTGCGCCTGATATTGCAGCCATTTACCGAAAGCCATAAATACCTCGATAACATCCACGATGCTGGTGTGCTTGTCGAGCTTTTCTATTGTAGCGGCGAACTTTGCCAGCTTGTCGCCCAAGCCGTTGGCCGCGTCTGGGTCTTCGCTGGTATTTACCGCCTCTATCATCTTGTCGACCGTGCGCAGCAGCTTATTAACAAGTTCGGGGCGTGTGATATTCTGCGCGGCGCGTTGTTCTGACCAGTTGCCAGTATTTACCCACTTTGTGACGGTCTGAGGCGAGACCCCCGCCTTTTCGGCAATGGTCTTCTGCTGTTCGCCCTGCATGTAGAGGAGTCGGGCGTAGTCCTTCTTGTCCTCAAGTTCTTTCTTTGTACTCATTCATAAGTTTATTGCTTTTAGCGTGATACATAAAACGAAACGCCGACACACCGCCAAAGAGGTGGTTATCGGCGTAATACGAGTGCAAAAGTCCCCATTTTCGGGCTGAAATGAAAAAAGAGTGTCAAACTTCGACACTCTTTTTGTGGCGGCGGACGGATTTTGCGACTTTTGCCAGCGTGTTACATCGCGGTGTAGAGCAATGGCAGCTCGTTGGGTTCATTCCCCAAAGGTTGCAGGTTCGAGTCCTGCCACCGCAACACCATAGGATTAGTTTTTGTCATATAGTAGATTTTTAAGGTTATTGGATTGATTTTTTTCAGGAGTACGAATTTCAAAGGCGGCCAACTGTGAAGTCCGCCGCCTTATTTAAGTTGAACAAAGCAAAACAAATATACAATGCCAAAAGAAGTAGTAATAAGCACCAGCGGGCTGAACAGCTACGGCAGCCGTGTAATGACGGCAGGGCTGGACACCTCGCAATATTGCAGAAACCCCGTTCTGCTGTGGATGCACCGCCGTGGCGGTGACAACATGCCCATCGGCAGAATGGAAAACCTGCGTGTGGACGGCGACCGCCTGATAGGCACACCGAAGTTTGACGAAAAAGACGAGTTCGCCAAGAAAATAGCGACAAAATGGGAGGACGGCTATCTGAACATGTGTTCGGCAGGCATCGAAATACTGGAGTACAGCACCGACCCGTCCATGCTTGTGCAAGGTCAGACACGCGCCACCGCCACCGCCTCAAAACTTGTGGAGGTCAGCATCGTGGACATAGGCGCAAACGATGAAGCCCTGAAACTCTACGGCGGCGGCAAGCTGCTGGAACTGGCGGCAGGTCAGGACTGCGACCTTTTGCCGCTGGTGAAGCTCTCAAAGCCAGAAGAAACGCCAAAGCCAGAGGCTGCGGCACAGTCAAACGAAAATACAAACAGTAAAAACATGAAGAAAGAAACATTTTTGCTCCTCGGCTTGGCTGAGACCGCGACGGAGGAGCAGGTACACGCCGCTGTTACGGCGTTGAAGTCAAAGGCCGACAATGCGGAAACGCTCACCCTCGCCGCCATCACGGCACAGGTGGACGCAGCAATTACCGAAAGACGCATTACAGCCGACCGCAAGGAGTTCTTTATCAATCTGGGCAAGACATCAGGCGCGGACGCTCTACGCCAGACGCTTGAGCTTATGCAGCCCGCGCGCAAGCCTACCGACGTGATAGACACCACCAAGGACGCGCCACAAGGCCAGCCTGAGCAGGCGACCTTTGCCAAGCTCTCGGAGGTGCCAGCCGACAATGTGAGCAAGCTGCGCAAGGACAACCCAAACGAGTATATGCGCCTTTACAAGGCAGAGTACGGCATCGACTGCCCGAAACTGGAAGACTGAAAGGTGCGGTAAACAGCATTAAACACCATATTAAACAGCAAATAAACAAGCAAATGAAGTTCAAGACATTACAATTCCTTACAGTAGCAACCACCGTGTTGGTGGCCTTACTGGTTAATGCAGCCGTAGGCGCGGCCATCGCCGCAATATTCGGCTTCTCGGCATGGAAGGGCGCAGTGGTAGCCAACCTTGTGGCTATTTTCCTGCTTCCCCGTCTTCCCAAGAACGTGGCACGCGCTGGCGTGCTGACAGAGGTGTGGACAGGCGAAATGATTAAGGCATTCCGCACGCCACCCACAGCGGTAGGCTGGTATGACCGTGTACGCTCATACGACCAGTATGTGAACAATGACGTTATCCACTTTACGGAAATCGGCGGCGACCCTACTGTGCTGGTCAATAACAAGACCTACCCGCTCAACATCACCAAGCTGGACGACGCAGACAAGCCCGTGAGCCTCGACCGTTTCGACACAGAGGCCACCCCCGTGACCGACGACGAGCTTCATGCCGTAAGTTACGACAAAATGGGCAGTGTGCTGGAGCGTCACCGTGAAGCCTTAAAGGAGACCACATGGGAAAAGGCCATTCACGCCTATGCACCTGACGGCAACAAGGAAAAGAAAACCCCTGTTATCACCACCACGGGCGACGCTGTGAACGGCAGAAAGAAGTTCACTGTAGCCGACCTTATCGAACTGAAACGCCAGTGTGACAATATGAAAATGCCACAGGACGGTCGTGTTCTCGTGCTTTGCCCCGACCACAGCAATGACTTGCTGGAGACCTCGAAGAACTACGCGGAGCACTACAACATCAACGACACGGAGGGTAAAATCACCCGTTTGTATGGCTTCGACATCTACGAGTACAACAAATGCCCTTACTACAATGCCACTACGCTGAACAAAATCGCATTTGGCAAGGCACCAGCAGCCACGGACATGCAGGCATCGGTCGCTTTCCGTGTAAACAACATGATGAAAGCAAACGGCTCGGTGCAGTTCTATCATCAGGACGCGGTGAACGACCCGCTCTACCACCGCAACCTCGTAAACTTCCGCAAATGGAATATCGCCCTGCCACTCAAAGGCGACTGCACCCGTGCAGCCGTGGTGAGTGCAAAGGCATCCTGACAATAAATCCCCGCTAACTGAATGGCACAGAAACAGAAGTATTTAGTCATTCACTGCACAGCCACAAAGGCAGGCCGTGAGGTGACGGCAGCGGAAATACGCCGCTGGCACACCTCGCCGCCGCCTGTGGGTCGCGGGTGGAAACAGGTAGGATATACCGACCTTTTCCATTTGGACGGCAGTGTGGAGCGGCTCGTGGCCAACAACGAGGACGAGTGGGTGGACAGCTGGGAGATAACCAACGGGGCGGCAGGCTTCAACTCGGTAAGCCGACACATTGTGTATGCTGGAGGCTGTGCAGCCGACGGCAAGACCCCGCAGGACACCCGCACAGAGGCACAGAAAGCAGCCTTGAGGCGTTATGTCCTGGACTTCCACGAGAAGCACCCCAAAGTATTGATCGTCGGACACCATCAACTAAACAAGGGCAAGGCGTGCCCGTCATTCGACGTGCCCGCATGGCTCAAAGAGATAGGAATAAAACAATAAAAATGAATGAGCAGCGAAATAATAACCCTCATCGTGTCTTCACTGACGGCAACCATTAGCGCACCGCTGGGCGCATGGCTCGGCGCAAAGCTGCAAAGCCAGAAGTACAAGACGGAAATCGACAGCCTGCGGGCGGAGGTACAGAAAAAACTCGCTGGCGTGAAAGACAGTGAACTGGAGAACGTGCGCAAGGCAAACGACATTTTGGTCGAGGGTATTGTAACGCCGCTTAAAAAAGAAATAAACAGTTTACGCCGTGACGTTGACAAGTTCAGAAAAGCGGTTGAGAAAATCCCTTCTTGCGCTCATGCTGATAACTGCCCCGTTTCTCGCCAGCTGCAAAAGCTCGAAGAGCGCGACAACGGAACAGAGAGCGACAACGCAGGAAAATAACGACTACCAGCAGCGGCTCGACAGCATGGTGAGGGTGGAGATAAGCAAGAGGCTTACCACCCTGCACGAGCAGAACAGCCAGAGCGAAACGGACGTTATAATTTTCGACACATCGCAACCGCCCGACAGCCAGACAGGACTGCCACCCGTGAAAGCCAAGGTAAAGCACCGAAAGAACGTGCAGAGCAAGGACAGCACTGCGGAACAAAGCCAGCAGCGCACCGATACCGAAGTGGAACGGCAGACCACTGACAAGGGTACCAAGGCCACCACAAGCGACAGCAAGACAAAAGAGACAGTAAAGCCCGCACACACGATATTCACTTCATGGAAATGCGGGCTACTGTGCGTCCTGCTTGTCACAGGCGCAGCCGTGGGCATCATCAAATATAAACGAAACAAAAGTAAATAACAATGGCAACAAGTTTAACAATCGTGCGCCAGAATGGCAACGTGCCGAAGTCACAAAACGGCCAAGACCATGTGAGCGGATTTGTGGCCTATCTGCTGGAAGCCGACATTCCCGCCGCTTTCAAGGCGGAGCCAGTGCAAGCCGTCAGCACCATAGACAAGGCCGAAGAACTGGGCATTACAGCAGACGCAACGGCATGGAGCGTGAAGATGCTGCACTACCAGCTCGAAGAGGTGTTCCGCATAAATCCAAGCATCACGCTTTACATGGGTCTGTTCTCAAAACCAGAGAGCATGACATTTCAGGAAATGAAAACGGTGCAGAACTATGCGGAGGGAGCCATCCGACAAATGGCCATCTGGAACGGCGACACCGCACCGACATCTGACAATATCGTGAAGCTGGAGGCTGTGGCCGACAGTCTCGATACGGAGAATGCACCGTTCTCGACGCTTTACGCGCCACTGGTGAGCAACTACAAGAACCTACCCAACAACCTCGCAACAAACAACCCGCGTGTAAGCGTGGTTATTGCTCAGGCAGGCAGCGGCACGGGCGCGGAACTCTACAAGAGCAAGGACAACAAGACCAAGGCCACCGTGTCGGCCATCGGCGTGGCACTCGGCACACTCTCGAAAGCAGCCGTACACCAGTGTATCGCATGGGTCAAGAACTTCCCGTCTGGTATCAGTATGCCAGCACTCGGAGACGGCACGCTGGTACGCACCATAGACAAGGGCGAGCTGGAGAAGCTCGACACAAACCGCTATCTGTTCCTTAACAACGTGGGGGGTGTGGCTGGCAGCTACTGGAATGACAGTCACACCATGGACAGCCCCACCAGCGACTATGCCGCCATCGAAAGCGTGCGCACCATGGACAAGGCCGTGCGCGGCATCCGCACCTACCTGACCCCCGAACTGGGCGGCAACGTGTATATTGACCCTGACACGGGCAAGCTGCAAAGCTACACCGTAAGCCACCTTGAAACGACGGCCAACATACCGCTGGAGGAAATGGAAAAGGCAGGCGAGCTGAGCGGCTACAAAGCAGAGATAGACGCGGAGCAGGACGTGCTGAGCACAAACACCATCGAGGTGACTATCAAGAACGTGCCTGTGGGTGTGGTGAGAAAGTTCAAAGTAAAAATCGGTTTTGTGAAATCACTTGAATAATGAAAGTACAGATACAGAACGGTATGCCGTATGTAAACGGCGAGTTGGTGGGCTGGGCTGACATCGTGGTGACAATCGCAGGCGTGCCAATTACGGGCATTACAGGCGTGGAGTACAACGACGAGCAGCAGGTCGACCCGAAATATGGTGCAGGCCGTTACCCCGTTGGCTACGGCAAGGGACGCATCACCTGCACGGGAAAAATAACGCTCTACCACGAGGAGGTCGTGGCCATACAGCGACAAGCCCCAAGCGGCAGGTTGCAGGACATCGCCCCCTTTAACATTGTGGTGAGCTATCTGCCTGCACAAGGTCTGCCCGTTATAGACAAGCTGCGCAACTGCCTTTTCAAGAAGAACGGGCGCGGCTGGTCAGAGGGCGACACAGGCAAGACAGTTGACCTCGACCTCGTTATGTCGCACATCGAATGGCATAACAAGTAATAAACGATTAAACAGTATTAAACAACAGATTAAACAGCGTTAAAACTATGGCAGAAAAGAAAACGGAAATACAGGTTTTTGACGGCGGCGTTACTGAGGAGCAGGTAAAACGCTGGAAAGGTCAGCACCGCAAGGTCGCACGCATCGAGGTGGAAGACGACGGCGAAAAGCATGTCGGTTACTTCAAACGCCCAAGCATGGAGGTAATGGCCGCCAGTACCAAGGTGGCGAAGACAGACGAGGTAAAAGCTGGCACAATCCTCTTTGACGGATGCTGGCTCGGCGGCAGCGAGTTCATGCGCACCGACCCTGTTCTGTTCGTGCCTACCATGGCACAGCTCAACACCGTGCTGACAGGAGCAGCCGCCAGCCTAAAAAACGTATAACGTCGCACCTGCTGAGGGTTGACGTGCCAGAGGGAAAGGAAGACAAGGACGGGTTTATAAAAGCCTGTGCGCTCATCCGTTCAAATCTGCACATCGACCCGACGGCAGGGAGCGGCGACGACTTCGCGGGGTGGTACGCTGAGGCTTTGTGGCTGGAAGAAATGAGGATGAAAAATCACGCTGAGATTTTATCGCGCGTGCTCTTGGCTTTGTTCGGTGAGCAAAAAAGGTCTTTGTAAAGACCATAGCAGAACATAAAGGCCACAACTATGGGCGCAAGTGTTACGACGATGCAAAATAGCACCACCAGCACTTTGACGAAAAATAAAAATATAGCCTCTATCATATTGTAATGTTTAACACTGCGGCAAATGTAGTGTAATAAATTGAATTATGCAAAACTTTGAGTACAATTTTAACGTAAACGGCAACTATTCCTCTGCCATTAACAATATGTCACGCGCAACGGGCGACTTTACCGCTCAGGTGAGCGGGTCACTGGGTGTTATTGACAAACTCGCAGGAAGTTTCGCAAAGTTCGATTTGGCATCAAGCGGCATCCAAAAACTCGCAGGCGTATTCAACAGCATAGGACAGGGCGCGGTAACTCTCGACAGTCAGATGCACGACCTTTCGGCTGTGGCTGGTGTGACGGGCGAGGGACTGAAAACCATAGAAGGGTATGCAAGAAGCTCGGCAAAGGCTTTCGGTACGGATGCAAGCGTAGCTGTACAAGGCTACAAACTAATTCTTTCCCAACTCTCGCCTGAACTTGGCAAATGCCCTGCGGCACTCAAAGCCATGGGCGACGCTATCCAGACGACCAGCAAGTTAATGGGTAACGACGGAACGGCAGCCGCCGAAGTACTGACCACAGCCATGAACCAGTACGGTGTGAGCCTCGCCGACCCTATGGAGGCGAGCCGCAAAATGGCCGAAATGATGAATGTCATGGCAGCGGCAGGACAGGCGGGCAGCGCGGAACTTCCAGCCATCAAGGCTGCGCTGGAGCAATGCGGTATGGCATCAAAGGCAGCAAACGTGAGCTTTGAGGAAACGAACGCAGCCATTCAGGTGCTCGACAAGGCAGGCAAGAAAGGCAGCGAGGGCGGTGTGGCTTTGCGCAACACCCTCTCTATACTTTCACAAGGCCGCTTCCTGCCCAAGGACACGCGCGAGGAACTGGAACGGGCAGGCATCGACGTACTGGCATTAGGCGACAAGAGCAAGAGCCTGAAAGAGCGGCTCGAACTGTTGAAGCCAGTGCTGAACGACTCGGCACTGTTCAGCAAACTGTTCGGCATGGAGAACGCCAACGCGGCGCGCGCCCTCGTGCAGGGTACTGAGCAGCTGGGACAGTTTACCGAAGCCGTAACGGGCACAAACAGCGCAGAGGAGCAGGCCGCCACCGTTATGGAAAGCACGGCAGAGAAACGCGCCCGCTTCCGCCAGCAGATAGAGGACTTGAAAATCAGTTTTACGCAACTTACTGGTGGTTTTACCGCCTATATCGGTGTTCTCGCTGGCGTGCTCGTTCCCATTTCACAGGTAATGCCTGCCATTATGGGTATGGGTACGGCGATAAAATGGGTTGTCGGTCTGAAATACGCGACCTATCTTAGAAATGTCGCCACCATGGCACGCACGGCAGCAATAAGCATCACGCTTATGGGCAGCCGCACGGCTTTGGCCAACGGCATATCTTTGGGCTTCATCGGGAACATAGGCCGCTGCACCATAGCCCTGCTCCGTTTCTCTACGGCAGGCATCTGGTCGGGCATCAAGGCATTGGGTGCGTTCCTGCTTTCTCTTATCACCACAGGCGGTGCATCCGCCACCTTTGCAGGCATCGCCTCGGTGAGCTTCGGTGCGTTCAAGCTCTCGGCAGTCTCTGCGTGCAGGGCTGTGAGTATTGCCATAATGAACATCCCGATAATAGGCTGGATAGCTGCGGCCATCGCCGCGCTCATCGCCGTGGGCGTTTACTTCTGGAATACCTCGGTGAAGTTCCGTGCGGTACTGAAAGGACTGTGGGCGGCTTTCAAAGCCGTTTTCTCAGGTATCGGCAATCTGGCCAAGCAGACTTTCGGGGCGATAGGCGACCTTATAAAGGCAGCCTTCAAGCTCGACGCTGGCGGCATCACGGCAGCACTGAACAAACTGAAAGGCGCATACGGCGACTACGGCAAGGAAGTGGGCAAGGCTTTCAACGACGCATACACCGCAGAAATGAAAGCAGGCGAGAAAAGCAATGCTAAAAAGAGCACCAAGAAACAGGGCAAGTCGGCAGCCACAGCAGGCGTGACCATTCCCGAAGTACCCACCCCAACCGTACCAGACGTGACAGGCGGCACGGCAGGCGCGACCGCCAGCAAGAAGACGGGCGGCAGCAGCGACAGCGGCGGCAAGATAAAGAATGTGAGCATCCATGTGGACAAACTCGTGGAGCGTCTGGAGATACACACCGCGAACCTGCAAGAAAGCGCGGAACGAGTGAAGGACGTTGTGGCGCAAGCCCTGCTTTCTGCCCTCAACGATACGAACTTAGCAATGGAGTAAAAGCAAATGTTACCAATCAGTTTCAAATTTGTGGCCGCATCCGCCGCAACACAGCTAAAAGGCTACCTCTACCGCTTCAAGCCATCGCGCACAACCGCATCGCCCAACTGGGACGGTGCAGGCGGTAATATAGAAGCGGCAGAGGTGGCAAGCCCATACACAGACAAGAGTTTCTGGGCTGACCGCTATGCGCTTTGTGAACTCACATTCAGGAAAGAGAGCGGCGAAGAGCTGACCATCAACGACGCGATAGCCGCAATATCCAAGCGCAAGAACATCGTCACCACGCCGCTGGTTGGTATGGACGGCACGGTAAAGGAATATATCAACGACGGCGACTATGGCATCAACCTCATAGTGGGTGTGCAGGCAGTCAGAGACGGCAAAATCGTGGACGAATACCCATCCGACGGCATCACGCAGCTGCGGCAGTTCTTCGACGTGAAAGAAACCATATATGTACATTCAGAGTTTCTGGAACTTTTCGACATCAGCAAAGTGGTGGTGCAGAACTTTTCAGTAACACAGGCGACGGAAAGCAACTACCAGCCCATAGAATTGTCCCTGCTTTCGGACGGAGACTATAACGTGTACAGCACCGAATATAAATAAACGGTTAAACGGCATTTAACAACCCATTAAACGGTATTTGAACCATGTACAGACTGACGGCAAAAATAGAGATAACGGGTGCAAAGACATGGCAGCTCGATTTTGTCACAGAGGTGGAAATCACCCGTGACACGGAAAAGCTGACCGACCTCTGCAAAATCACCCTGCCCAAAAAGCTAAAGTGGGACGGTGAGACGGAAATCCCCGTAAAACGCGGCGACGCTGTAAAGGTGTGGCTCGGCTACGACGACAGCAACGAACTGGCCTTTGTCGGCTATATAAAGGAGGTAGGGTTCAAAACGCCCGTGGTGCTTGACTGCGAGGATGAAATGTTCAGGCTAAAACAAATGCCAGCCGTCAAAAAGGCATACAAGAGCGTGACCGTGGAACAGCTGCTGAAAGACCAGGGGCTTGCCGACATTAAGGTCATGGGCGAGCAGACTTTAGGCGCATACCGTGTGACATCCGACACCGTGGCCAGTCTGCTGGGCAAACTGCAAGAAAGCGGCATCCGCTCATTCTTCCGCTATGAGGACGGGAAGCCTGTACTTTACGCTGGTGTAATTTTCGACCATGGTACAAACGCCACGCAGGTGTTCGCCACAGGCGTGAACATTATAAACGACCAGAGCCTCGAACAGCAGAAAGCCGACACCATGCGGCTGAACGTGAAAGCCGTGAGCATCATGCCCGACAACAAGAAAATAAAAGTGGAGGTAGGCGACGCAGACGGAGAACGCCGCACGCTCACCACCTACAACAAAACCGAAAGCCAGCTAAAGGCATGGGCGGAGCAGGAGATTAAACGCCTGAAACGCGACGGCCTCAAGGGCAGCCTGACGACATTCGGCTACAAGCTGGCAGACAAACTCGACACGGTGGGCATCAAGATAGACGGCACGCCAATGGGTATATATCAAGTAAAAAAGAATGTCATTAAATACGGC
>ERZ1024483.108-NODE-108-length-26473-cov-16.217806_pt1:0-25000 | contig 26473 bp, 24 predicted proteins | sample MGYA00520799_ERZ1024483 | MGnify/ENA primary metagenome ERZ1024483 (study PRJEB33242, sample SAMEA3444315) | Homo sapiens | biome: Host associated; feature: Gastrointestinal tract; material: Stool | place: Uganda | collected 2011-01-01 ...
GCTTCCCTTCCTAAGAACCCGTATCAGTTTTCTGGTACGGGTTTTTGCTTTTCTGGACTAGATGATTTATCCTTTGTTAAAAGGAGATCTTTTCATGAAAATTCGTTTATGCACAGAAGCTGATATCGATGCTGTAAATGCAATCTATAACTATGAAATTGAGAACGGTGTTGCTACATTTGATACTGTCATCAGATCAAAAGATAAGGCAATAACTTGGTTTAAATCTCATAACGCTTCTAATCATCCAATCTTTGTAGCTGTTGATGATAATGATAAGGTATTAGCTTACTGTTCTTTATCTCAATATAGAGACAAAGATGCCTTCGATACTACTGTTGAAATCTCTATTTATGTGGATTTGTTAGCTCGCAGACAGGGGATTGCAAGAACTCTATGCAACCATATTATCGCCTATGCTACTTTGGAGCGTTCAGATATTCACAATATTGTCTCTGTCATTACTTCTAGTAATGAGAAGTCTTTAAATCTTTTTAAATCATTAAACTTTAAAGATGGTGGTACCATACCTGCTGTTGGAATTAAGTTCGGTCAGACATTAGGTATTACAAGCTTGTATTTATTAGTTTAATTTTTGTTGTGCTCAAAATAAGGATTCATTATGTCATCTGTATTAGAGAATATTAAAACACGTCGCTCTGTTAGAAAATATAAACCAGATCCTGTGCCTCGTGAGTTAATTGAACAAGTACTCGAGGCAGGTACTTATGCTGCTACTGGTAGGGGACAGCAATCTCCTGTCATCGTTGCAGTTACTAACAAAGATCTTCGTGAAAAGATCACTAAATTGAATGCAGAGATCTTTGGTCGTCCTGGTTTTGATACTTTCTATGGTGCTCCTGTGATCTTAATTGTTGCTGCTAACAAAGCTAACAATACTGCTATCTATGACGGAGCTTTAGTCTTAGGAAATATGATGCTAGAAGCTCATGAATTAGGCTTAGGTTCTTGCTGGATCCACCGTTGTAAAGAGGCAATGGACAGTGATCTCTACAAAGATCTATTTAAAAAACTAGGCATCGTTGGGGATTACGAAGGTGTAGGTCATTTAGCTTTAGGTTACGCTGACGGACCTCAACCAAAGTGTGCTCCACGTAAAGAGCACTGGTTATATTTTGTAGAATAGATTACAGCCAGATAAATTTGCTTTGACACTAAAAAGGCCTTGCTTTTGCAAGGCCAACTCATCTATTCTACCTCTCTTACCCAAATAGGTTATTCTTACCAAATACCTAATGTGTACTGCAATAACAGGCAGACTACAGTAATACCTACCCAGCAACACATTCCTAAGAATATAGCTGTAGATCCTGTTTTTACTAACATAAAGAGATTGCAGTTAAGACCAACGGCAGCCATTGACATGACAATAAGGAATTTGCTCAAGTCTTTTAATGGTACAAATGCTTCTGAAGATACGCCACATAACATTGCAATTGAGGTTACAAGAGAAGCAAGTACAAACAGAACGATAAAACGTGGCACAATCTTATGTAACTTAAATCTTGGTGCCTGCTGATTGATAGTAAGATCATGACGGGATGCAAAGATGACTGAGAGCACGATAGTAATAGGAATAATTGCTAAAGTTCTGGTGAGCTTTACAGTAACAGCTTTATCTAAGGTTTCGTGTCCTAAAGAGTAGATACTATCCCAGGTTGAAGCCACTGCTGTAACAGATGATGTGTCATTTACAGCAGTACCAGCAAAAATACCAAAAGCTATGCTGTTATGTGACATTCCTAGATTTTGAGCCAAAGTAGGAAATAATAAAGCAGCCAGCACGTTAAAGAAGAAAACTACTGAAATAGCCTGAGCTACTTCAGAGTCATTAGCCTTGATGACTGGAGCTGTCGCAGCGATAGCAGAACCGCCACAAATAGATGAACCTATGCCAATTAATGTACATAGCTTTGTAGGAATGTTCATGTACTTGCAGATCACAAAAGAAATAATCAGTGAGGTTGCAATGGTGACAATGATAATTGGTAATGATTCTTGAGCTGTTTTGACAATAGCCAAAAGGTTCAATCCAAAACCTAAAAGCACAACTGCGGTCTGTAAAATGATTTTGGAAGTGAATTTTACACCAGGTTGTATGATCCCTCTTATAGGTATCACCATACAGATAATCATACCTAACAAGATAGCAAAAACAGGTCCGCCTACAATTGGAAACAAACTACCTAGATAGGTAGCAAGTAGAGCTATTAAAAAGCATAAAATTATGCCAACAATGTTAGTTTTTATAAAATTCATAGTTGTTATAGTTAATTATTTGTAGCTTGTGTTAAAGAAAAATTATACCAAGGCCCATTCTACAATATAAAAAAGGCAAAATCGCTTTGACAAGCATGTTTGTATACATTGTTTTACACCTTTTTGAAAATAGCCTAACGTAATTAACAAATAATTAATCCTGCAGACCGGATTAAATACGTCAACTATTTGTATTCAATAGAGCTTAGCTATTTCCATTTATGAACTGAATTTTTGTAATTTTGACAAAAAAGGCAAAAAGTGTTGAAATATTTTAAGGCAAGAAAGGTAATTATCTTGCTGAAGGTTGATAACTGTTTCAAAGAATTCAAATTTGGAGTTTATATGATTAAGCATATCGTTATGTGGAAATTCAAAGAGGGTACTGAAGAGAAAATGAATCAGTTCCTAAAGGGATTAAACGGTCTTGTAGGTCAGATCGAGGTTATCAGATCTCTTCAGACTGGCGTTAATATAAATCCAAAAGAGAAGTTCAGTGCTACTTTAATCTGCGAGTTTGACAATATGGAAGATCTAAATAAATATGCTACAGATCCTCGTCATCTTGCAGTTGCAAGCATTTGTCACGAAATTGCTCTAGAGCGTGTAGCTGTTGATTTTGAAGAATAATCAGGCTTTTTTGCAGAAAATTAGTTGTTTTAGGTTATAAATCTATTAAGACTCTAGATAAAGCTTACTCCGGCTAACTTTAAGAATAAAAGAGAAAGATCTTGTTGTCAGACATTGATGGCAAGATCTTTTTTTATAAATAAATTTCTATTTTGCTAGCACTTTTCCTTTAATTTTCTTGTGAAATTTAGGTTCATATACAATAATTTAGAAAAATGTAAGGAGTATGTTATGGCGATAAATTTTGCAATTCTAGGTTTGGGTATGATTGCTAAAGTTATGGCAAGTACCATTTTGCAGATGAATAAGTCTGGAGATAAAACTGTCAAACTGTATGCGGCAGCTTCCCGTTCACTAGAAAAATCACAAAGCTTTTGTAAAGAATTCTCTGTTGAAAGATCTTATGGCTCTTATGACGAGTTGTATAACGATAATAATATTGATTTAGTCTACATTGCTACTCCTCATTCATGTCATTTTGAAGAAGTAAAACTTTGTTTAGAACATGGCAAAAATGTTCTGTGTGAAAAGGCTTTTACCGTTAATGCCAAGCAAGCTAAAGAGTTAATCGATTTAGCACAAGCGAAGAAACTGTTACTAGCTGAAGCTATTTGGACTCGCTATCAGCCAATGCGCAAAATTATTGCTGATACTATCAATTCTAATATCGTAGGTCCAGTGACTATGCTTACAGCAAACTTAGGCTACGATATCGTCTCTGTTCCACGTTTGGTAAAACCTGAGTTAGCTGGTGGTGCTCTCTTGGACGTTGGTATTTATCCATTAAATTTTGCCAATATGATTTTAGGAGATCCTGACAGGGTTGAGGCCGTGTGCATCAAGAATGCCTCTGGTGTGGATATGTCAAATTCAATTACTCTTTGCTATGAAAAGACTGGTGTGATGGCGGTGTTGTGCTCAAGTGCTATGGGTATCTCTGATCGCTTTGGTATGATCCATTGTAAAAGAGGTTTTATTCAGGTAGATAACGTAAATAATCCACAAGGATTGAAAGTATTTGATAGTAACTATAGCCTCATTAAGGAAATTAAGTGCCCTAAGCAACTTACAGGTTATGAGTATGAGGTATCTGCATGCGTTAAGGCAATTGAAGATGGCAAAATAGAGTGTCCTCAAATGCCTCATGAGCGTACCTTGTATATGATGCAACTTATGGACTCAATTAGGGCACAGTTAGGTATCAAATACCCATTTGAATAAAAGGAAAGAACTATGTCACATAAAGTTTTAGTAAGTATTGATGTAACCCCTGAGCAGTTAGAGTTAATAAGTTCATCTGGTGATATTGAAATCACTGTAAAGAATCAGAAAAAACTTACAGCTGAAGATGTTTATGATAAAGAGATCATTGTAGGAAATATTGCGCCAGCTCTTACCAAAGAGGCTAAAGCTTTAAAGTTGTTACAGTTAAATTCGGCAGGATTTGATAATTATGTTGGTGTTTTGGATAAGAACGTTAAGCTATGTACCGCAGTAGGTGCATTCAGTCCTGCTGTAGGCGAACATATGCTGGCTATGACCTTCTCTATCATCAGACATTTTCCTGAGTATCGTGATAAGCAGTTAAATAAAGACTGGTCTGACTGTGGCAAGATCATATCAGTTGAGAATTCAACTGTAGCTGTACTAGGACTTGGTGATATCGGTGGTAGCTATGCGCGTAAAATTAAGGCCTTAGGTGCAGCCAAGGTAATTGGTGTAAGACGTAATGTAAAGAATAAGCCTGATTATATTGATGAGGTTTATTCCTTAAAAGAGTTAGATAAAGTTCTACCAAAAGCTGATATCGTAGCGATGGTGTTGCCTTCAAGTAAAGAGACCGTCAACATCATCAATGAAAAGACCATCGCGATGATGAAGAATGGTGCCTATCTGATCAACGTAGGCCGAGGCGATGCTATTGATCAGAATGCACTTTTAAGTGCCTTAAGAACAGGTAAATTAGCTGGAGCTGCCATTGATGTAACTACACCTGAACCTCTTCCAAAAGACAGTCCTCTTTGGAATGAACCAAAGTTATTACTAACTCCTCATGTTGCAGGTTGGTTCTTCTTGGATGAAACTGTAAACAGAATTATAAAAATCGCTGCAAGAAATATTTATTCATTCCTGCATGATGGGGAGCTTATTAACGTAGCTGAACATTAAAGCTTGAAAAGAGCTGTTAGAGCTGTGTTACAGGTAACAGATTTGAATTGATATTCATAAGACATGTGATCATAAGAAAAAATGAGCATGAGTGAGGAATTATATGGAATATGTAGAGTTTGGTTGTAATAAGACAAAAGTATCCAAAGTCGTCTTAGGCTGTATGCGTATACAACAATTAGGTACACAGGGGCTTTGCTCTCTTTTAGATACAGCGCTAGATTGTGGTATCAACTTTATTGATACTGCTGACTGTTATTCAAATGGTCAATCTGAAGAGCTTTTAGGTGATGCTTTTACCCACAATCCTAATTTTAGGGAGACATTCTTTTTACAGAGTAAATGTGGTATCAGAATAGATAGTGATTTTGTAAGCTATGATTTTACTAAAGACTACATTATCTCATGTGTAGAGAACAGTTTAAAAAGATTAAAGACAGATCATTTAGATTGTCTGTTACTTCACCGTCCTGATGCCTTAATGGAGCCTAGTGAAATCGGTGAAGCCTTTAATTCATTAAAGGCATCCGGTAAAGTCCTGAATTTTGGAGTAAGCAATATGAATCCTATGCAGATGAAATTACTGCAAAGTGGTTTAGATTGTGAGCTTGTAGCAAATCAGGTTCAGATGAGTGTTTGCCATACCAGAATGATTGACTCTGGTTTTAATGTAAATATGGATAATGATCCTTCCATAATGCGTGATGGTGGTATTTTAGAGTACTGTCGTTTAAATCATATGGTGGTACAGGCTTGGTCTGTATTACAGTATGGTTTCTTTAAAGGTGTTTTTGTAGGCTCTCCTCTGTACTTAAAGCTAAATTCCGTATTAGATAGAATTGCCTCATCAAGAAATGTATCGGCATCAGCTGTAGCTATAGCATGGGTTTTAAGATACCCAGGACTCATGCAGGCTGTAATCGGAACAACTAAACAAAATAGAGTTATAGAGTGCTCTAAGGCCTGTGATGTTCATCTAACTCACAAAGAGTGGTATGAAATCTACCTTGCTGCAGGTAACTCCCTTCCATAAATAAAACTATAAAAAAAATGAACGCATGATGACTACCAATCTTATGGACAGACCATTTTATTGGTAGTCATTTAATCTCAGAATTTACAAAATAAGAACGATTAGTATGAGAAAAAAATAAATTAGTGTGGGAACCTACAGCGATAAGTATTTATCTAGCCTCATCGCTACTATCAGTGTCTAGTGCTGCAACCATGCAAAATGAGAGCCGCTACTACAACAAGCTCTTAGATGATGACAGTTCTGCGGAACTAAAAAGTAACAGAGAAGCAGAAAACATAAGTTTTAATGTATGAAACTACTTTTCAAGTAAAAACACCATTAAAGACATCTTAGAGTGCAAAGAGTTCTCTAGTTTTGCTAATTTACTTGTTCCTGAAACTGATAAGAAAGATCTTAATGTTCATCTAAATGAATTCCAAAGGATCATGCCTTATCATCGCAATGTGACAGCAAGACATACTATAGAGTCACTGGATTATTTGTATGATGAGGTAAAAAAGGAAAATCAGATTTTTTATCCAATCTACCCAAAAAATCTCATTAAAGAAAAGGAAGAGTTGAAAGATACCGGCCTTTTTTTTCTTTAGAGGTAAGAAAAAAGCTCCTTTTGCCTTAATTTTACCAGGCGGCTACTCTTATAAGAGCTTAATTCATGAAGGTTTTCCGTTAGCTTTGAGAATATCAAGGGCAGGCTACAATGCCTTTGTGCTCTCATATCGACAGAAAAAGGTATTAAGCGGTTCTAAGGATCTTGTGAAAGCTGTCAACTACATCAAGAAGAACTTCAGCATGTTCGTGGTGTCAAAAGAAGACTACTCATTATGGTGAGCCTCAACTGGAACTCAGATCATTATCAATGTTGCTCATACCTCTGAGAAGACATTTTCTGCTGGTATTATCATGAGCAAGCCTGCAGTTAACATCTATACCTACCCAATAAGTTTTTATGGTACAAATGAAGATTCTCCTGCCTTCATAGTTGTAGGAGAAAATGACAAAATTGTAAATAAGACTGTTTTAAAGTCATCAGTGCAAACCTTAATAACCTTAATATCAATGCTAAATATACTGAAATGCCAAGATTAGAGCATGGCTTTGGTATTGATCCTGAGACTGCAGGTAGTATCAACTGGATAAGTCGAGCAATTGCTTTTTGGGGAAAGAATAAAGAAGAGTTCTAGAAAAGAAAATTCAAGTCAAAAAATAAGGGTTAACTCAACGTTAACCCTTTTTATTTTAATAAATCTAGTGATAGATTTTAGCTAGTGCACACAAGCAACTAGACTAATTCAGCCATGTCTTTCGACTAAGATGCGTGATTAGTAAAGTCTTGTATGGCGCGCATTCTCGCGGGCCAACTTTTTGGCGTGACGCTTAATTGCAGAAGCCTTTGCACGCTTACGTACAGTTGTTGGCTTCTCATAGAATTCACGGGCTCTTACATCGGCTAAAATACCGGCTTTTTCGCAAGAGCGCTTGAAACGTCTTAAGGCAACGTCAAATGGCTCGTTCTCACGTACTTTGATGACTGGCATGTGGAAAACCACCTCACTTATTAAATTCCAATGTCAAAAACAGTAGGTCTTTGACGATAAAAACAGAGGCGATTATACAAAAAAATGCTGTTTATGTAAATTGTTTGATCTAAGAAAATTAATGCGATAAATCACAAATTAATTTATTTAAAGCTCAAATATTGTTTACACCAAAGCTTTTACCAATAATGTTCCTAAATAACAGGCAATTAGTGCTACACCTACATTTAATGACACATTTAAAAATGCATTAAAGAACAGTCTTTGTTCTATTAAAGATAGTGTGTCAAAACTGAATGTAGAAAAGGTTGTAAGACCACCTAAGAGTCCTGCTGTAAGAAATGACTTTAAATTTGCATTTGATACTACGTAAGGGTGAGTAAGAAATATTCCTATCACAAATGAACCTACAATATTTACAAAAAGCGTTGCTAGAGGAAATGAAAATGATATAGTCAATTTTGAGATGAGTGTTCCTGAAAGAACTCTCAAGATTGCGCCTATAAAACCGCCCATTCCTACACACAATAGATTTAGAAACATTTTACCCCCACTTTGAGCTTACTTCCTTGTATAATCTACCACGTTTGTTTGAGGAGATACTAATATGCTAGCTCTACTACAAAGAGTAAACTTTGCAAAAGTTGTAGTTGATGGAAAGGTTACAGGACAAATAGACAAAGGAATTTTGGCTTTTATCGGACTTGAAAAAGGTGATAATGAGACCAAATGTAAAAGAATGTTCGACAAGATCGTAAAATATAGAATGTTCTACGATGAGAATGAAAAATTGAATCTAAATGTAGAACAGGTATCAGGCAGTATTCTTTTAGTATCTCAATTTACACTGGCAGCTAATACAGCCTCAGGTAACCGTCCTAGTTTTGATCCTGCTATGGCACCTAGTGAGGCAAAAGTTCTTTATGAGAAGTTTACCTCATACGCCCATAGTAAGTTTCCTCGCGTAGAAGAAGGAATATTTGCTGCAGATATGAAAGTAACCCTAGAAAATGATGGTCCGGTTACCTTCATGATTAAATATTAAAAATAAATCTGCAACAAAAAACATAAGTGACTAAAACATTTGCTAAAATAGAACGTTGACTTTTTATCGGATAATAAAATGCGCATTTTAGGTATAGAAAGTTCTTGTGACGAAACTGGTGTTGCAATTTATGATGACAAAGAAGGGTTAATTTCTCATACTCTTCATACTCAGATTGCAATGCATGCTGAATACGGTGGTGTAGTCCCAGAACTAGCTTCAAGAGATCATATAAAAAGAGTTGTACCACTAGTAAGGCTGGCCCTAGAAGAAGCTGATATGAAAATGTCAGATCTTTGTGCAATTGCTTATACCTCAGGACCAGGTCTTATCGGTGCTCTTTTATCAGGTGCGATGGAGGCAGGCGCTCTCGCTTATGCTTTAGGAGTTCCCTGTGTTCCTGTTCACCATATGGAAGGTCACCTGTTAGCTCCTATGCTAGAGGCTGAAAAACCAAAGCTTCCATTTGTAGCCTTACTGATATCTGGCGGTCATACTTTACTTATAAAAGTTGAAAAGCCTGGTCTCTATGAACTATTAGGTCAGTCTGTAGATGATGCAGCTGGTGAAGCTTTTGATAAGACAGCTAAATTATTGGGTATACCTTATCCAGGTGGTCCGGGACTAGAAAAACTGGCTGCTAATGGCAAGTCAGGAGTCTTTGTCTTTCCAAGACCCATGATTAAAAATCCAAACTGTGACTTTAGTTTTGCAGGCTTAAAAACAGCCGTATTAAATGCAACTATTGCTCACAAAGATGATCTAGAAGATGTAAAGGCAGATATCGCTAAAGGCTTTACAGAAGCAATGGCTGACACACTTGAAATTAAGTGTAAACGAGCTTTAAAACAAACTGGTCTTAAGACCTTAGTTGTAGCTGGTGGAGTTTCAGCGAATACAGATATTCGCACCCGTTTGCAACAATTGATGAATAAGATCCACGGTAAAGCATTTTTTGCCAGAAGAGAGTTCTGCACAGATAATGGTGCTATGATCGCTCAGGTTGGCATGCTCCGTTATAAAGCGGGTCAGATAGGAGATTTTAAAATCAAAGTTCATCCAAGATGGCCATTATCAGAGCTAAAAGCTTTGTAAAATATAATGGATAAAAGTGATGGATAAAATCTTTGTAGACAATTTAAAAGTAGAGTGCATTGTAGGAATTCTCCCTTTTGAAAGAGAAAAAACTCAGCCTTTATTTGTTTCTCTGGAGTTAGAAACTCCTCTAGAAGAGGCTGGTAGAACAGGTGCACTTGAAAAAAGTATTGATTATGCACTTTTGTCTGAAAAGGTAAAAGCATATATTGTAAAGCGAAAGGCTGGTCTTTTGGAAGAATTAGCTGTTGAGCTTTGCGATTTGATTGAAAAAGAATTTAAACCTGAATCAGTAAAAATAAGATTGAATAAACCAAAAGCTGTAGCAGATGCTCAGAGTATTGGTATTGAGATCTATAGAAATTTTGGAGTAGAAAATGGCAACTAGAGTGTACCTTGGTGTAGGTTCAAATTTAAATAAGGAAAATGCATTAAGATTTGCAGTCGCCAAAATTGGTCCTCTGTTTAAGAATTTTGAAAAGTCTTCTGTATGGGTAAGCCATGCAATTAGAGCTGGTGAGCCAGACTACTACAATATGGTATTTGGTGGCGACACAGAGGCTTCTTTAGAAGATTTATATGCATGTCTGCAGAAAGTTGAACAGTTAGCTGGTACTGAACTAATGTTCAATAATGGTACAAATTTTGGTGTAAAACGTCGTCTAGATATTGATATCCTTGTATTCGGTGACACTATAACTACTACTCCATGCAAATTACCAAGACATGACATTCAGGACTATCCATTTGTTCTATGCCCTCTATGCGAGTTAGATCCAAATCTTGTACATCCACTATTAAATGTACAAGTAGGTGAAATTTGGCAGGAAATGGAACCTCGTCTTCCAGAGAACAGAAGAGTAGTAAAGACTGAAATCGACTGGTCAGTAGAAGCTCCTCAGTGGCACAATGTTAAGGATTAAAAATGACACTGTTACATGTATTCGTTTTATCCTTAATTCAAGGTTTAACTGAGTTTTTACCTGTATCTTCAAGCGCCCATCTGATATTTCCTTCAAAGCTTTTAGGCTGGCCTGATCAGGGAATTTCTTTTGATGTGGCAGTTCATGTAGGTACTCTTTTAGCTGTGGTTTTATATTATCTAGCAGACTTAATCAAGATTGCCTCATTTACAGTAGAAGCCTGTGTAAAGCGTAGGGTTACACCTATTGCCAAGATCGGTTTCTGTGTGATTATCGCTACCATTCCTGTATGTGTGTTTGGTGCTATGTTTGAGAAATTAGTTTCATCTGATATCAGAGACAGCATTGAAGTAATTGCAGGAGCTACTATCTTCTTTGGTCTACTTTTAGGTGTCAGCTCTTATGTAAACAAGAAAATGGTTTGGAAAAACCTAGACAGAGTTGAAGGTGCAAGACCTGATTCATTACGTTCTTTAACTTATACTCAAGCAATCATTATTGGTTTTGCTCAGGCTCTAGCTATTATTCCTGGTACCTCACGTTCAGGTATTACTATGACAGCAGGCCTGTTCTTAGGCTTAAAAGCAGAAGCTGCCGCAAGGTTCAGCTTCCTCTTATCAATTCCTGTTATATTAGCATCAGGCTTATTTGAGGTTATTAAGTTATATAAAGATGAGACTTTAGAACTTCAGTGGGTAAACATGATCATCGGTGGAGCAATTTCATTTATCGTAGCTTTGATTGTGATCCACTTGTTTATGAAGTTTATTTCTCATTCAGGAATGGCGGTATTTGTTATTTATAGAGTGCTGTTGGGTGCTCTGTTACTGTGGATGTTCTAGTAATCAGCACTGGAAATGACACAGAAAAATGGGAGCTTTAGCTCCCATTTTTTTTTTTCTGCTTTGATTTCCTAAATCTTAGTTTTGATTTAGTCTTAATTTAAAAAATCCTTTTTGAATTTTCAGTTTATTTTGAGGCTTTCTCTCGTAAGTTTTTACCTTCTCTTTTACATTAGCAGGCTTTTCATTACTACTATCGTTTAATTCCTCTTCTGGGAGAGTTTTTATATAGTCTTCGACTAACTCTACTCTCTTAGAGAACATCTTGTCAGCAATATCCTTGCCTTTAAAACCTGCCTCTACAAACTCTTTAGCTTTGACATTTCTGCAAATGCTAAAGATGGATAAAAAATATTGTGCTCTAGGAAAAGGTCTGTTCTCAAAGCCTTTTCTTCCTAAGAAATCACACATGCAGCATAAGACAAAAGGTTCTATTCTTTCAGGTTTTCTCCAAGCATCAAGCTTATCTAATAAAGAAACAATGCCTTGTGCGCCTTTTCTGTAAAGATGATGCATTTCAGAGTGGTATAAAACCACAATGTATGCAAATTGCTCGTAATCTGTAGGAACTCTTAATCTTTGGCATAGACACTTTAAAGGTTTGATTCCTAACTGATTGTGAAGTCTATGGTGTGGCCATAAAACTGTAGGGGTTTCTCCTTTGCCTAAGTCATGGCATAACATGGCAAAACGTACAACAGTTGATTTTGTAAGTGTACTTACCTTGTGTAAGGTCATGCAGGTATGTAAGCCTGAGTCGATCTCAGGGTGCCATCTTGTTGGCCCGGGAATACCAAATAGTTTATTAACCTCTGGTAAGACAACTTTTAGAGCGTCTACTTTTCTTAAAACTAAGATGAACTGTTCTGGATTTTCTGTAGTAAGTGCTTTTTGTAATTCTAAAAACACTCTTTCAGGGGTAAGTTCAGATAATTCTCCTGAATTTGCAATTTTGCGCATCAATTCTAGGGTTTCATCAGCTATTCTAAAACCTAAGTGATAGTAGCGAGCATAGAATCTTGCAACACGTAAAACTCGTAGAGGATCTTCAATAAATGCATCTGAGACATGACGTAAGATCTTCTTTTTAAGATCTTCTTGTCCATGGTAAGGATCGATAATGTTGCCATCCTCGTCCATAGCCATAGCATTGATGGTTAAATCTCTACGAATAAGATCGTCTTCAAGTGTAATGTTCTGATTAAAATCGCAGGTAAAGCCAACATAGCCATGACCGTTTTTTCTTTCAGTTCTGGCAAGAGCATATTCTTCATGGGTTTTAGGGTGTAAAAATACAGGAAAGTCTCGTCCTACTTGGTTGAAGCCTAGTTTTTTCATTTCTTCAACCGTAGATCCTACGACTACATAATCTCTGTCCGCACCTTTAAGCCCTAAAAGTTGGTCTCTTACAGCGCCACCTACTAAATATACCTGCATTTTGGCTAACCTCTGTTCTTATCTAAATTTTAGCAAAATTTGAGATTAAAGGCACTGAATTGTCAGTGTCTGTTATAATGTTTCTTCAGTCAAAATAAGAATAAAAATGAAGTTATGTACGAGTAGTTATGTACGAGAAGTTTTTTGGTTTAGATGAATTACCTTTTGATGGTTTGCCCGACAACAGGTTTTATTTTGTTGGCAACTGTCAGCATCAAGCATTGGAACTTTTAACCAGTAATCTGTCTAGAAACGGATCAATTTGTATTTTATCTGGTCCGTCAGGCTCTGGTAAAACTACGCTTGTAAGAATGCTTATCCGTTCATTACCAAAACGAATGAGAATCATTGCCATCGATGATCCTAGATTAGATCCTCACATGTTATTGGCAACCATCCTAAGAGCAAGTGGTGTAGTTGCAACTTCTTTTGAATCTATCGCAGAATTGACTCTAAAACTAAGAAAACTTCTAGAACGTTCTGTACAAAGCGGTATTGTGACCACCGTTATCTGCGATGAAGCTCAAGGTCTGTCTGATGAGGTCATCGAACAGATTCGTCTTATTAGTAATATTGAGGGCGAATTAGGCAAGATGATTAACTTCCTCTTGGTAGGACAAGAAGATCTTATCGAAAACATCCAAAAGCCTATGCATAAGATGTTTTGGGGAAGAGTAAAGGCCTTTGCTACCATTAGGGCATTAAAACGAGATGAAGTGCATTCTTATGTTAACTTCAGAATGCAGATGGCAGGTTGTCATGATCCTGTCTTTACCACACGTGCTATCAATATCTTATATAAAGGTACAAAAGGACTTCCTAGAATTATCAACTCTGTAGCTGACAGAGCTTTGTGTATTGCTTTTAATGCTCAGAAGAAGCACGTTTCAGGTCACACCATCAAAAAGGCTATTGAAGTAGTCCGCCATGACAGAAGTCTGTTTGTAGTTGGTGTTAAGACCTTCTTTAAAGAAGTATCATTAGCAATCTTTGCAAAAATACCTTTGTTAGCTTTAGGTGCACTTATAAGTGCTTTAGTCTTTAGTGCCGCCTATGTTTATTTACCTCATAAGCTAGATTCTCAATCTTTGCAGGCTCTTGTAAATAAAGATGCTACCGTTCAAGATAACTACAACAAAGCTTTAAATGCCATGTTGCCGGGAAGAACAGCAAAGAACAGAGAAGTTGCACTTTTTAATTCATCCGTAAAAGAGAGTCTGTTTAAATCAGATGCTATTGATACTTTAGTAAAAGTATGGGGATACCGTCGTCAAGATGGCGCCAAAAGTACTTGCAATGATTTTGATAGGCTAAATCTAACCTGTAGAACAGTTCAAAAAGATCTTAACTTTGTAAAAACGGTTGATAGACCTGTAGTTCTTTCCTTAAGAAACGATGACTTAGTACCTTTCTATGCTGTGCTTATAGGACTTAACAAAGTAGAGGCATCTTTGCTCATGGGCAATAAGTTATGGAAAGTAAAAAGATCATATTTAAATCATGTTTATGATGGTGAGTTTACCTATATAATCCAAAAGTTAAAAAAAGGAGACAAGTTCGAGGATAAAGTAACAGCTGAGAACTTTGTGAAAGCCTTAAATTCAATAGGCTCATTTACAGAGTACAAAGTACCTGAGATTAAAAATAAAAAAGATCTTAAGGAGAGCTTTGAGAATTATCTAAAACAGTCTGATGATGAAGATCTTGATGCGATAATTGTAGATAAAGCTTTAGGAAAGGGACCAAAACTTGAAAAACAGTAATCTTAAAGAACAGCGAAAACTTCTTAAAGGCTACGGTTTTACCTGGTACAGCGCCTTAAAGATCCTGTTATTCTCCATTGTATTCTCAAGTCTAGGCTTGAGTGCTTTTGTTTTAACTTCAGAATATTCATTTGTTAAAGCAAAAAATGAGGTAGTTGCAAGAGTAGTAAATACCTATGAGAACATTGTAAAGATTTATGAAGGATCCCAAAACGGTGATAACTCTTATATTGCAAGTAAAGTCATAGGTTACAAAAACTACAAGTATCCTAATGCTAAAAGCTATGGCCCAAGAGATCTTGATCTTGAGAAAAAGCCAAATTTGGTTAAAGTAAAAGGTCAAAAGTTAAAGCTTACAGAAAACCTCTATAAAGTAAGATTCATAGATTCAAAGTAACGACCTGTAATTGCTCAAAACTTTTTGTTTTGGTTAATTTTCAGAAATAACTGCATAATAAAGTACATATATCACAGATTTAATTTCAATTTATAATCTCTTTATAATCTTAACCTATAATCCCCCTTAGGTATATGTATCGAATTTAAGGATTAAATTATGGCTGACAGAACAAGGCGACAGTCTTTAGTTGTAAGGCTTGCAATCATTATTGTGGTATCTGTACTAATTTCACTTTTAGCAGTTATAACTGTCTTTTATAAAAACTCTTCATCTATTATTGAAAAAGAAATTGTTAACAAACAATTGCCTTCAGAAACATTCCTAATTGCCAATAACGTAAGATCTTATATTGAACCTTACATCAATGAATCTAAAGTTATGGCAACCTCGGCTTATACCATGCAGTGGATTAAAAATGGCGAGAATAAAGAAGGTTACAGTATCTTCAAGCAAGATCGTAAGAATATCATTAAAGAATACGATCTTTTCAGTACTTTCTTAGCTTCATTCGTTTCTCAAACTTATTATTTCAAAGGAGAATCTTGCGGAAGGCTCGATATTGAAGGCAGAGACTCTTGGCTTAAATTCACTTTAGATTGCAAAGATGTTTATGATGTAAACATGGACTTTGACAGAGTTTCAGGTGAATTAGCCCTTTTCATTAACTACAAAATGATTGATGAAAAAGGAGACTTAATCGGTATTACAGGTACTGCTGCAAAGTTAAACAATCTTTTAAAGATGTTAAAAGCACAAAAATTAGGTGAGACAGGTTACTTTTTCTGCGTCAATGAACAGGGCTTAATTCAGTTACATCAAAATGATAGTTACATTCTAAAAAAGAACGTCAATGACTTTGATCCTAAGTTTTTATCTGTAATTAAGAGGGCTAGTACCGATAAAAATCATCTTACCTACTACACTTCACCAGTAGATCACAAAGACTACATTATCGTAGCTGTAAAAGATAAGCTTTTAAACTGGATCATTGTAGGTAAGATTGCTAAAAACGAGGTGATGGCACCACTAAATACTATGCTCATTGAATCATCCGTGCTGATGATAATCGCTTTAATAGCAATGCTAGGCATCGTCTACTACATTGGTAAGTTATTAAGCTCAAGATTAGGTCTTTTAAAACTTAACATTAAGAACTTCTCAGACTTCTTTGAAAGAAAGACCGATACTCCTAATCTAAAAAGACCTAAGAACTTTGATGAAATTGGTTTAGCTGTAGGCACCCTGTGCGAAATGGCTGATAAAATCGAAGCTGGTTTGGAGGATAACTCTCGTTCTATCGTTGCCGTGCATGACGTGCTTAATAAAGTAAATGCAGGTAATTTCTCAGAGCATGTAAGTTACAGATCAAAAGATCCTTATATTTCAGATCTAGTTGCATCTTTAGATGCAGCTCTTAGCAACATCAATTCTGTAATGGAAAGTGTGGATACTGTTTTAAATTCATACGTTCACAATGACTTTACAGCAAGAGTTGAGGATGGTAATTATCAGGGTAAGTATCTAGAGCTTGTAAATGGAATTAACAGATTAGGTCAGGTAATGTGTGAAATTCTCAAGGCTCAAAAGCAGTTATCAGACGATCTAAAAGAAAAATCAGTATCTCAAAATAAATCTATTAGCTCTGTTTATGATGCTCTACATGATCAGTTAAGACTTATAGAAAACACCACTGATGCAACTAAAACAATTACCGAGTCAAATACAGCTGTGGTAAATAAAACTGAAGAAATAGAGAATAATGCCTCTAAGATTCAAAATGTAGTGTCTATCATCAGAGAAATTGCAGATCAGACGAACTTACTGGCTTTAAATGCAGCTATTGAGGCGGCTCGAGCTGGAGCTGCTGGTAAAGGTTTTGCCGTGGTCGCAGATGAGGTTCGCTCACTTGCGGCAAGCACTCAGAGCAGTCTTGGTGATATAGTAAAAATTTCGCAAGAGCTTTTAGACAATATAGATAATTTAAAGAATAGTGTGAAGTCTCAAACGGAGTCAATCTCAATGATTGAGAAATCGTCAGATGAATTAAAAGAAAACAGTATTAGTAATTCATCATTGGTTGAACAGTCAAACGACATTTCAAAAGACTTAGGTGTAGTTGCTAATCGAATTATAGAAGAAATCTCTTCAAGAAAGTTTTAACCTGAATTTCGTATAAAGCGAGACTCATTTAAGATGCGGGTACGACATCGCGTTATTAAGAATTACGGCAAACAAATCGAACCGATCAACATCACATAATTTTTCGGTTCACTTGATGCCAAACAAGTTAATATAAACTTGTAGCTTAACGTTACAGGTTAACTACAGCATATGATTAACAAACAATTTTTGTGATAACGATCTGCCCCATTTGTTGGCCGTAATTAAGAATGAATACTTTTAAAAAATGAGATTAACATCACTCTTTTTTTAAGAAATTACAAAACTAATTGTATAAAATTAAAGTCAAAAAGAATGCTTGGCACACATTGTCATGAGGATTGTGCTTTTATATTTTTAAAGCATCATAAAAGGGATGTAAATAATGAAAATTTCAAAAGTTGCTATCGCCATTACATCATTGCTTGTTTGCTCTAATGTTTACGCAACCACTGTTCTAAAAGTCTGGGAAGATGTCCAAAAGTCACATGGCATTGCACAAGCTGTTGCAGATTTTGAAGCTCTGAATGATTGTAAAGTTGTTGTAGAAGAAGTACCTTTTGTTTCTCAGGTTGATAGACTAAGACTTGAAGGTCCTTCAGGAGATGGTCCTGATGTTTTAATGATACCTTCTGATAGAGTAGGTGCTGCTACTGTTCAGGGCTTAATTGCTCCAATAAAATTCATGCAAGAAGATCAGGATAAGTATATCCGTTCTGCTGTATCTGCTTTTGCTCAGGGGGGCGAAATCTATGCAGTTCCAAAAGTTGTTGAAACTCTAGTTCTTTTCTACAACAAAGATATCTTAAAACAGCCTTATGATACTTTAAATGAGTACTATGACTATGCTATGAAAAAGAAGGCTACTTCTGACGATGAATATGGTTTTATCGCAAAGTGGGATTCTTTTTACTACGCATATGGCGTAATGCAACCTTATGGTGCATATGTATTCGGAACTGATTCAGACGGAAATCTAGATTCCAGAGATGTAGGGTTAGCCAATGAAGGCGCAATTAAAAGCGTAGAGCTAATTAAAAAGTTTTTTGAAACAGGCTGTATTCCTGATTCTGTAAGAGGTGATAAAGGTCAGAACACTGTTGATGATCTCTTTACTAAAGGTAAGGTTGCTGCAATTATCAATGGTCCATGGGCTCTAGAACCATACGCTAAGGCTAAGTTAAACTTTGGTGTATTACCTCTTCCAATCCTACCTAACGGTAAGCCTATGAGCTCATTTTTAGGTGTAAAAGGTTATGCTATTTCAACCTGGTCTAATGAGCATGATTTAGCTGAACAATTTTTACAGTTCATAAACCAGCCAAAATATGCAAAGGTTCGTTATCAGAAAACGCAGGAGATCCCTCCTATCAAGTCTGTAATGGCTGATCCTATCATTACAAATGACGATTTCGCTAATGCAATTGCAGTTCAGGCAAGTAGAGCTGTACCTATTCCTTCAATTCCAGAAATGTCCGAAGTTTGGGGACCTTTCGATGGCGCACTTGACGTAGCAATCAGCGGTAAGGACAATGTAGAAGACGCACTAAAGTCAGCTGTAGAGCACATTGATTATCAGATTGAAGCTTTCCGCTCTGGTCTTTAAGTAACTTATCAGGTCTGAATTTTAAATCGATAATTTTGGTTTTACTTTCAGATCTGGTGTACAGGAATTTAATATGAACAAATTCTCTAAAGGCCTTTTGCTGAGTTTAGCTTTAGTTTATTCTCATGAGATTCTCGCAACAGAAAGGCTTGTGGTTTGGGAAGACGTAGGTCGTGCATCTACCATCGCATCAGCCGTAAAAGACTTTGAAAAGATCTACGACTGTGATGTTGATGTCCTTGAAAAGCCTATGTACCATCAGGTTGAACTTTTAGAAAAGCAAGGGCCAAAAGGTGAAGGCCCAGATGTGGTGGTTTTAGCCTCAGATATGGTTGGCGTGGCAAAAGACAAAAATCTGATTTCTCAAATTCATTTTATGCAGGTAGAAAACAGCCAATATCTGCCAAATTCAATTGCATCTGTTACTTTTGACGGAGAGCTTTACTCTGTTCCAAAGACAATCGAAACTTTAATCCTTTTCTATAATAAAGATCTCTTAAAAGAGCCTCCTAGTACTCTTGAAGAATATGTTGATTTGTCAAAGAAGCTACGCAAGAAAGGAAAGTATGGTCTTTTAGCAAAATGGGAGCTTTTCTATACAACCTATGCTCTCATGCATGGTTATGGAGCTTATATCTTTAGAACAGACAACGATGGTACTATCAATTTAAATTCATATGGTTTAGATACTGATGGTGCTGTAGAGTCATTAAAAGTCTTGCGAAAGATGTCAAAAGCTGATCTTGTATATGATTGTCTGTCAGGTGTTGATGGTTATAACAGAATGTATGAGCTTTTTTCCTCTAAAAAGGCTATTGCCGTGATAAACGGACCTTGGGCAATTGAGGATTATTTAAAGGCTGGTATCAACTTTGGTATAACCACACTTCCTACTCTTCCAAATGGTAATCCCATGGCAGGATTTTTAGGTATTAAAGGATATTCAATTTCTAAATGGTCTACACATAAAGATTTAGCTGAGGATTTTCTTCGCTTTATAAATGAGCATAAATATGCTTTATTAAGATATAAAGAGAGTAGGCAGGTACCTCCTATAATTTCTGTGTTGCAAGATCCTTCATTAGCTAATGACGAGCTTATCCAGGTTATAGCTCAGCAGTCTGTACATGCTGTAAATATGCCTTCAATTCCTGAGATGTCATATGTTTGGTCTGTGATGGATAAAGCAATATGGAAAGTAATCCATGCAGGACTGCCTATTGACCATATTCTTGAGGATGCAAGAAAGGATATCGAGTCTTACATCCAAACTAGGATCAAAGATAATTAGAAAAGTAAGGATCACTATCTATTAGACAATTTAAAAAAGGATTTCAATTTTTATCTCAATTAAAGTCGAAATGAATAAAAGAACCAATTGAGAGTCTGCTAAAGGAGATCTTTTCATGAAATGTCTAGTAGATCTTATTGTTCACTTATAAGTCTTAAAATTTAGTTTTCTCTATCCGATAATATTCTTATTAGGTCAGCAAAGATCGTAGAACCTGACCATCTATAAAAAATAATAACTCTATAAAAGCAATTATAAGAGGACAAACTATGTCAATGAAAAAAGCAAAAATCTATGCAGTCATAGGAAGTTTATTTCTTTCACTAAATGTAGCTTATGCGGCTGATTTAGTTGTGTGGGAAGATATTGGTAAGGCTCATGGAATCGAAAAGGCTGTAGCTCAGTTTGAAAAAGAAAATAACTGTAAGGTAATTTTAAAAGATTCTGACTATGTAGGTCATTTAACTGCTTATGAGAAGGCTGTAAAGGATGGTTCTCAGATCCCAGATGTTTTGATGTTACCTGCCGATAGAGTAGGATCTGCAGCTAAAGACGGACTTATTGCTCCTCTTTCATTCATGAAAAATGAAGAGCAAAAATATCTGCAATCATCTATCTCTGCTTTTACCTATCAAGGAAATATTTACGCAGTTCCACGCTCAATGGAAACTATGGTTGTTTATTACAATCAGGATCTTATAAAGTATCCTTTTGAGCATTTTGAAGATTACTACAAACTCTCAAAAGAACTTAAAGCTAAAGGTAAGTACGGCATCATAGGTAAATGGGATTTTATTTATTTTGCATACGGTTTCTTAAAAGGCTATGACGGCTATATATTTGGTAAAAATGCTGATGGTTCTTTAAATCCAAAAGATTTAGGTTTAGCAACAGACAATGCCGTAAAAGCGGCAACATATTTAGCTCAGGTATGTAAAGACATTTTACCAAAATCTGTTTTAGGCAATGATGGATTTGGCGAAATTGAGAATTTGTTTAACACAGGTAAAGCTGCTGCTGTTATTACAGGCCCATGGGAACTGGAGACATTTGCAAAATCAGGCATTAACTATGGTGTAGCTCCATTACCACGTATGCCAAATGGCAAGTTTATGACTCCATTTTTAGGATTTAGAGGTTATGCAATCACAGCAAAAAGTTCAAATAAAGCATTAGCAGAAAAATTCTTAAAGTTTATTAACCAAACTAAATACGCTTTAGAAAGATATCAGTCAATTTTAGAGTTGCCTCCAATTCATGAGATTTTGACAAATCCTTTAATCAACAATGACGATTTTGCTAACGCAATTGCGGTTCAAGCTTTAAATGCTGAACCTATTCCTTCAATTCCTGAAATGGCTTTAGTTTGGGATCCTATGAACGCAGCTATTTCTGATATTGTTACAGGTAAAACATCTGCAGAAAATGCTTTGAACAATGCTAAAAGACAAATTCAGTCTGCGATTGATGGTAATAGTTCTGCTTCTCAGAAAGCTCAAAATGAAGAAAAAGAAACTACATCTACTGATTTAGATGAATCAATTGCAACAGAAGACACCGCTGCCTCTGATAATGAAGATTCATTAGCTCATAGCTCTGAGGCTTTAGAGTCTGACGCTAATGATGGCGTTTCAAACGATGAGACTGTATCTCATGATCAAGATGAAAATGTTGATGAAGCTTTCAGCGTAGAAGTTGAAAATGCTCCTACTGAGGCAACCAAGTCTGATGATACTTCATCAAAATCTGAAGATACAGCAACTACTGAAAATAAAAAAACAGAAGAGAAGAAATCTGTTTCTTTAGACAGCTTAGACTTTGGTTAGTCAGTAATTTTTTTATCATACCATAACAAAAAGCCTGCTAATTTAGCAGGCTTCTTTTAAGAGGAAGTTAATGTTTTTAACTATCTCTTTAGGCAGTTAACAGCCTGTCTTTCAACACCAAGACATAACACATATCTTTCTAAGAATGCATTAAATCCTTCTACTCCCTTTGGATTAGGATCGATCTTAGAGCCTTGAGCATCATGGAATACCTTGTTCTCTAAGAATTCAGGCAGAGTCTCACCATCTTTTTGTACACTGTAAGCTGCTAATAGAGCTATACCCCAAGCTCCGCCTTCACCTGCTGTAGTCATTACCCAAACAGGAATATTAAGAGCATCAGCCATAATAGACTGACCAACACCTTTAGTCTTGAATAAACCACCGTGACCTAAGAGCTTATCAACTTTTACATGCTCCTTTTTCAGGATATCCATACCTAGACGGATAGCGCCTAATGAGGTGTTTAGATTTGATCTGAATAGATTGCCTACAGTGAACTTTGAAGTTGGCATTCTAGCAAGTAATGGTCTACCTTCAGGCATTGAAGTGATATTCTCACCTGATAAATAGCCATAGGTAATAATACCGTCACAATCAGGAGCGCCGTTGTTTAAAGCCTCATTATATAGAGTCTTAAACAGAGTGTTCATATCCATGTCAATATGAGCAGCCTTTAAGAAGTCTGCAAATAGACCTACCCAAGCGTTCAGATCTGAGGTGCAGTTGTTTGCATGTACCATTGCAACCTGCAGACCGTCAGGTGTAGTTACGCAGTCAATTTCTCTGTGTAATTTCTCTAATGCTTTTTCTAGAACAACCATAGCAAAGATAGAGGTACCAGCTGAAACATTACCTGTTCTTACAGCAACAGAATTGGTTGCAACCATACCGGTACCAGCATCACCTTCAGGAGGGCAGATTGGGCAACCGGACTCAAGATTTCCTGAAACATCAAGAAGTTTTGTACCTTCTTCGGTTAGAGAGCCAGCATCATCACCTGCGCATAAAACTTTAGGTAATAGATGCTCTAAGGTGTAAGGCATTTTCTCTTCAAATAAGATCTTATTGAACTGCTCTAAATACTTTTTGTTGTAGTCATGAGTATTTGAGTCAATAGGGAACATTCCAGATGCGTCGCCAACACCTAAAACTTTCTGACCAGTTAACTTCCAGTGAACATAACCTGCTAAAGTTGTGAAGAAATCAACTGAGGTTACGTGCTTTTCTTTATTTAAAATGCACTGATACAGGTGAGAAATACTCCATCTTTCAGGAATATTAAACTGGAATAATTCAGTTAGCTTTTCAGCAGCTTCAGTGGTATTAGCATTTCTCCAAGTTCTAAATTGAGCTAGATGGTTACCATTTTTATCAAAAGCCATATAGCCGTGCATCATAGCAGAGAATCCGATTGATGCTAATTTCTTGATTTGTACACCATACTGATTTTGAACATCTTTTTGCAGATCCTGATAGCAGTCTTGTAATCCAGACCAAATATCATCTAAATGGTAAGTCCACAGACCATCTTCAAGTCTGTTTTCCCATTCATGAGCACCTTGTGCAATTGGTTTGAAGGTATCTGGCTCAATTAAAACAGCCTTAATTCTAGTTGAACCGAATTCAATACCAAGGATTGACTTACCTTCAGCAATAATATTCTTAATCTCAGACATTCTGTCACCTTATGTGTAAAACAAATGATATGTTTTAAGTATATATTACAAACGTTTGCGTAATTGTTATAAAGCTCACTATTTTGAGATTTGTTTAAAAATATTTATTCTAATAAAATCAATATGATAACCAAATATGTTGATATGTGTTAAGTTTTTTGAAAAATCTTTACGAAAAAATTAGTGTTACAATCGCTTAGATCTAAAAAAAGCATTGAAGATAAAACTCCAGCCAGAAAAGATATCATGCTGTTTATGTAAGCTCCCTAAGAATAATTAAGTGTTACTAATGCTTTTATCTACAAAGTTTCTTAAAATGCTAGATGTAAAGTAAAAAGATTAAATACACAGGAAAGTAAAATGAGATATCTTGTAATATCAGATATTCATGGTGGTGCTAGAGAGCTTGAAAAGGCCTTATGCTATTTTGAGAAATTTGAATGTGACTACATTGTCCTCTTAGGTGATCTTTTAAATCATGGACCAAGAAATTCGGTACCTGAAAGCTATGATCCTATGAGAGTAGGGGAGCTTTTAAACTCTTATAAACAGAACTTAATCTCAATCCGTGGCAATTGTGACAGTGAAGTCGATTCAATGGTTCTTGATTTTCCATGCAATGCTCCATACGGCTATATTAACCTTAAACTCAAAGATAAATATCAGAAGCTCTTTTTAACACACGGTCACCTGTATGATATTGACTCTGAAAAAGTAATTAAAAAGTTAGCTCTTGAAAAAGGTGACATAGTCTTATCAGGACATACCCATGTTTCAGGTATCTTTAAAAAAGACAGTGGCATAATCAATATCAATCCAGGTTCAATTACCATCCCTAAAGGTGGTACTAAGGCAGGATTTGCTGTTGTTGAAGAAGAAAAAATAGATCTTTACGATCTTGAAGGCGAAGTAATTGCTACCTACAAGTTTTAAAGTGAATTTTGGAGAAAGAAATGTTAGCTACATCAATTGAACTTGTAACAAAATACGACTATTTATCAGAAAAATTTAAAAAGGCATACCATTGGCTTGCAACAAACGACACTGCCAAAATGGAAGATGGCAGATACGACATTTGTGATGGTGTGTTTGCGATGGTTCAAAGATATGAAACGGTAGATTTTAACGAGGCAAGATTTGAATCTCATAAAGACTATTTTGACATTCAGTACGTAGCAGAAGGGTTTGAAAGCTTTGGTATGGGCTTAGTCAAAGATTGTGAGTTAAATGAAAGTGTTAAAGAAAAAGACGTTTATTTCTATGACACTCCAAAGTTTTACACT